>ERZ507070.144-NODE-144-length-61729-cov-5.53047_pt1 | contig 61729 bp, 50 predicted proteins | sample MGYA00512865_ERZ507070 | MGnify/ENA metagenome assembly ERZ507070
CTACACGACGCTCTTCCGATCTGTGGATTTTGCCCTGACCGCCCGTCTGGATGATGTAAAGCAGGTCCTGGATCGGCAGATAGAATACAATATGGCCATTGCCGAAGAGGGAATGAAGCATTCCTACGGCGCAAACGTGGGAAAGGTGCTGCTTGCGGCCTACGGCGATGATGTGAAAATCCGGGCAAGGGCCAAGGCGGCCGCGGGTTCTGATGCCAGGATGAATGGCTGTGAGCTTCCCGTGGTCATCAATTCCGGAAGCGGCAACCAGGGGATTACCGTATCCGTGCCTGTTATCGAATATGCCAGGGAACTGGGATCGGGAGAAGAGCAGCTTTACCGCGCCCTGCTGATTTCCAATCTGACGGCGATTCATCTGAAGGAAGGCATCGGACGACTTTCCGCCTACTGCGGCGCAGTGAGCGCGGGAACAGGGGCCGGCGCCGGAATCGCTTATCTGCTGGGCGGCGGCTATGAAGAAATCATCCATACGGTGGTCAATACCCTGGCCAATGTATCAGGCATCGTGTGCGACGGCGCCAAGGCATCCTGCGCGGCCAAAATAGCTTCCGCTGTGGACGCCGGTATCCTGGGATACTATATGTACCGGAACGGCCAGGAATTCGTGGACGGCGACGGTATCGTGAAAAAAGGGGTGGAATCCACCATTGCCAATGTTGCCCGCCTGGGTCGTGACGGCATGCGTGACACCGACCGGGAAATCCTGGATATCATGATCGGATAAATAAATTAAAGCCCTGTAAGGGAAGCATATCCAAATTGCAGATATGCTCCCTTACAGGGCTTTTTTTGTCCGGGCGCGGCCGTCTTCCGGGTTACATCCCCGGGGTAGGTCCGGAGCCGGGAAAATAGAAGGGTGGTACCGCACCGGCGTAGCCGCCCGGAAGTACACCGGGCATACCGGGAAGTACGCCGGGAAAAATCATGTCATCCCCGCCGTCATGGGCACGTTCCATTTCCGAGTCTTTGCTGACCGGATTGCAGCCGTCCGGAGACATTTCGGTTTCCGGATTCATATCGGAGGCCTTGCCGTCATCGCCGATCCGGACACGGGAATGTGCTTCATCCATGGTGTGAAGCGCTGTCAGATACCCGTCCGTAAAAGCGGATTCCGGTGTGATGCCGGGGATATTGGCGCTGGGAAAGGATAAGCCGTCGTGATAAGGTCTTTTTTCTTCCTGCATATCTTTCCTCCTTTTTCTCTGGTATAGTTTTGCTGTAACTGTATTGCTGCCTCACAATTACGTTTTGCCTGCGTATATTTGAAAAAACTCCCCGGCGCTCTGCCGTGGTAGCAGAAATGGCTAAAATCCGCCGCTGAAGTTTGTTAATTAGTATTCCTGTAAATGCTTGAAAATATTTAAAAATACGGTACAATATTATTATAAATAAAATTTATAAATTTAGTGAGGGGAAGAATCGTGGCAATTAAATCTAAAGAACTGGCCGGAATGCTTGGCGTTTCCACTGCGACGATGTCACTGGTACTGAATCATAAGCCCGGAATCAGTGATGAACTGCGCAGCTCTCTTCTGGCGAGAATTCAGGAGATGGGATACGGGTATATGATCAAGGAGGAACCGCAGGAGCTGCAGGAAGGAAGCCCGGCTCCTATGAAGAATATCGCTTATCTTGTCATGTCCGATTATCAGGATGAGGGGGATGAGGCGGCTTTTTTCCCTCCCGTTATTGAGGGGGCGGAGAGGGAAGCGAGGCACCTGGGCTATCATTTTTCCATTATCCATATGTATGATGAAAAGGGCAGCCGGCTCCGGGACAGCATAAGAAGGGAAGAATATGCGGGAATGCTCGTATATGCCGACGTGATGAGCCAGGAGTTGAAGAAAGAGCTGGATGCCATGGATATTCCCTATGTGATGCTGGACTGCTATGATCCGTTTGTGAAAGCCAGCTCCGTGACGGTAAACAGCCAGCAGGGCATTTATACCGCTGTGCGCTACCTTCAGGAGAAGGGCCACCGGGAAATCGGCTATGTGGCCACCGGAACTGCGCGCAGCTCGCTGCTGGAGAGACGGCGTTATTTTCATTATGCCATAGAGGATCTGGGACTGCAGCTGAACAGGGAGCATGATATTGTCACAAACTGCCGGGGAGCGAAGGCGCAGGAGTATCTGGAGCTGCTGTGGAAGGGCGGGGTGAAGCCGCCCACAGCGCTGCTTGTGGAAAATGATGTGCTGGCGATTCCCGTATACCGCGCCCTGAAAAGCGCCGGCTACCGGGTGCCGGAGGATGTGTCGGTCATCGGCTTTGACGGGCGGAGCATATGCAGCATCATGGAACCCACGCTTACCACCATGCGGATTCCGCGCAGGCTGCTGGGCAGGAGCCTGATCATGCTGCTTCATAATAAAATCGATATGAAGGCCCGTTCCATGGAGGATATTCCCGTCCGTCTGGAAATCAACGCGGAGCTGGTGGAAATGGAAAGCGTGTGTCCGGTGACATGGAAATAATGGGAAGACCTGCGTCCGGTGCGGCGGCAGGTGAAGCATCATAAAGAAATATATGGGTATGATTTGTAAATTAAATTTAGATAATTTATATTTTATATAAAAATTTATAAAAAATGTTTGACAAATTTATAAATATGTATTATGATATACCTAAGTTGAAAAGTCATCAACCCACAAAATTCGCTGGTGCGGCTTCGGCTGCACCAGCACCCCCCCCTTTTTTTTAAGATTTATAAGTAAATACCTCCGGTATTCCATGCCGGGTTTTTGATAGCTGCAGTGTCAGGCATATAATCCATGGAATTCAGATGAAGACGTTTATACCATTGAGTGGTGTAAGCGCCTTTTTTGCTTTGCGGAAAAGTCCGGCATGCTCCTCCTGCAAAAGCTTTTTCCTGCCGCTGTCCATCCATGATGAGAAAATGTGCGGGCTGGACAGTAACGTTTTGTAAAATGGGTAAGAAAAATGACAGTTACCATAATCTTTGGTAAGCTGTCATTTTTACAGGCCGCGCAGAGCCTGATTATGTTTACAGGCAGGCGGCAATTTGGAATCTTTTATACTTAAAAAACGGGACGGTCAATGGCGTAACAGTCCGGCCGCAGGCTGAATTGTTACGCCATTGTTATTTAATTACAGATTTTTTCAAGAGAAGCGGAAAGCTCTGCAAGCCAGGGCGCGTCCACCGCTTCGATTTCCCCTTTGTCACAGGAGGAGGCAATTGCAGGGTCGATGGGCAGCTTGGATACGGAGGCAATTCCGTGTCTTGCGGCGATTTCATCGATATGGCTTTCGCCGAAAATACTGTGTTTGCTCTTGCAGTCGGGACATTCAAAATAGGACATGTTTTCCACAATGCCAAGAACGGGGATGTTCATCATTTCAGCCATTTTAACAGCTTTTTCAACGATGACGGAAACCAGCTCCTGAGGGGAGGTCACCACGATGATGCCCTTTAAGGGGAGGGACTGGAATACGGTCAGAGGAACGTCACCGGTTCCGGGAGGCATGTCCACAAACATATAATCCACATTTTCCCAGATAACGTCGGTCCAGAACTGGCTGACTGCACCCGCAATGATGGGGCCGCGCCACAGCACGGGATCCGTATCATTGTCCAGCAGCAGGTTGATGGACATGACATCAATTCCACCGCGGGATTTCACAGGGATAAGCCCCATTTCGTTGGCGTATGCTTTTTCATGGATGCCGAAGGCTTTGGGGATAGAGGGGCCTGTGATATCCGCATCAATGACTGCGGAATGGTATCCCTTCTTCTGCATGGAAGAAGCCAGCAGGGAAGTCACCAGGGATTTTCCCACGCCGCCCTTGCCGCTGACTACGGCGATTACATTTTTGATGCTGGACATTTCGTGAGGGGCCTGAAGCATGCTTTTCGGGTCCCTGTCCTTGCAGGATTCCCCGCAGGACGAACAATCGTGATTGCAGTTTTCACTCATTTTTAATGATTCCTTTCACATGTACTTGTCTATTTTACCATGAGCCTGAGCGGCTTACGATATCGGATGGGAAACCACCATAAAGCTCACAAAGCATAAAGCGTTGTGAGCTTATGAATAGAAGGCTGATTAAGGTATAAGCTTAAGGGACTGTTATAATTCGGTTTTCCACAGGCCGTGCAGATTGCAGTATGCATATACGGCCACGGGCTTAACGCCGGCGGTATGGAAGACTGCTTCGGGAGCTTCGCCGGGAGCGAGTGCCTTACGGCTGCCGCCGTTTTCCAGCTCCAGGTAAATCCATTCAATGTGATGCTCTTCCAGCATGGGGTGAACGGCGCTGCCTACCTGTACTTTTACGGTGTCGCCTTCAACGGTAACGGCAGGAACGTGCTTTTCCAGGCTGGCGTCAACAGTATTGGCCTTAAGCTCTTCCATGGGTTCTCCGCAGCAGATGACGGGAACGCCCGCATCGTGAATCATTTCCACCTGGTTGCCGCAGTGTCTGCAGATAAAAAATTTTACATTACTCATAATTATGTTCTCCCTGTTTCTCCGTTATACAACGGAATCCTTTGGTTATGCCGGCATCGGGCTGTGTATCGTTCCGGCGCCGGCCGGGCGGGTCAAATGTCCACGGTATTCAGTCGGGTTGCTTACGCGGCGGCATTTGACCGGCACTGGTTACTTGCTTCTGAGAATCTTTATTCGGGGAATTCTGGCTGCAGCCTTTGCGCCTCCGGCATTCACCGGCGGGGCAGCAGCCGTTTCCGTCACAGAGCCGGAAGGTGCCTCCCTGGATATGGAGCAGCTTTCCGTTCACGAGGGAATCCGCCATCTTCCTGCGTGCTTCATTATAAATCATCTGAACGGTGGAACGGGCGATGGTCATCCGTTCCGCGCATTCCTCCTGGGTACAGCCCTTCAAATCTATCAGACGGATACATTCATATTCGTCAACAGTCATAAATATGACTTCTGTTTCCGTGCTGTTCAGGGGCCCGAAGGTACATGACTTGGGCAGGCAGCAGACGTTTCGTTCCTTGATGGGACGCGGCATAATTTCACCTCATGTTTCCGGCTTGTGTAATTGGCATATGCTGTTTACATGTTTCATTATACATGTTTTCAGGAAGATGTCAATAGGGAAATGATAATTGTTACTATTTCTGATTTATGCAATGGGGGCGCAATACCCACAGCGGCAGGCGGCGTAGGTTGTGGATAAACTAGAAAGAGAAAATTATGGAAAAATTAAAAAGAGGGGTATTGAAAGCGGGTGGGGTATCGTTTATAGTGGGGGTGACGGGTATTTTTTTAACCGTATGTATGAATAAAAATAAGAAGGATTGAGGAGAGGAACGGGTATGTATAAGCATCATGAGGAGTCACTGAAGATACTGGAGGATATGTTCCGGGGGAGGGATGAGGTGATTGCGCTGGTTTTCGGCGGTTCTGTGGCTAAGGGGGTAGAACGGGTTGATTCGGATCTGGATGCCATGGTTATTGTGACGCCGGAGTATTTTGAGGAGCGTATGAGGGAGAACCGGACGGCGGAGTGTATTTTTGAATGTACATATGAAGGCGGTTATTTCGATATTAAGTATATGACGAAGGAGTACCTGATGCAGGCGGCGGAGAAGGGCAGTGAGCCTACGAGGAATTCTTTTGTGAAGTCGAGGGTGCTTTTTTCCAGTGATCCGGAGATTGAGGGGATTGTGGCAAGGATTCCGGTGTTTCAGGAGAGGGAACGGGAGGAAAAGCTGCTTTCTTTTTACAGTGATCTGCATCTGAATTATAATTATTTCTGGAAGTGTTGTAAACCGGATGGGTATATGAAGATCCGGACGGCGAGTGAGATTGTTTATGCGTTGTATCGGCTGGTGCTGCAGGAGAACCGGGTGTTGTTCCCGTCTAACCGCAGGCTGGAGGATACGGTGGCGGGTGTGGAGAACAAGCCGGAGGGATTGGTGGAGAACTGCAGGGAGTTCTGTGAGACTATGGATTCTGAGCTTCTGGACAGGATCGTGGAGAGCTATCATAAGTGGACGGGCTATGATTATCCGAAAGATAATAATATATGCAGTTCTCAGTATGGTATGGACTTTGAAAAATGGTGGCTTTATCCCAGGCCGTTGATTGGGGAATGGTAAGCCGGGGCGGTATGTCCGGCTGTGGTGTAAAAATACAGGGGATAATCTATTATTTTTGATATGTAAAATGAGGTTTGTGTGATAGGATAAGATTTTGGTTTGTGGTAATATGGCAGTGTTGTGCCGGCGCCCGGCTTTAGAAGCGAGAAGCTGAAGGGGCGGCGGTATTGGAGCAGAGGGCCGGGGGACCGGCGCAGAGAAGGAGGAAGCCAGGATGGAGAAGATGCTGCCTGAAGCATTGCTTAAACTGATTAAGAGGGTGGAGGAGAATTTCCCGGAGGATCCGAAGATGGTGCAGCTGTTTGTGAACTGTTTTACCAATACGCTGGATACTACGGTGAAGAGACTGCCTGACAAAACTACATATATTATTACCGGGGATATTCCGGCCATGTGGCTGCGTGACAGCGTGGCGCAGATACGGCCTTATCTGATGGCTGCCGGCGAGGACGGCGATATCGCGGATATGCTGGTGGGGCTGGTGAAAAAGCAGTTTTTCTATGTGAATCTGGATCCGTATGCGAATGCGTTTAACCAGGAGGCCAACGGGAACTGCTGGGAGCATGATGAGACGGATATGGGGCCCTGGATCTGGGAGAGGAAATATGAGCTGGATTCTCTGTGTTATCCTATCCAGCTTTCTTATCTGGTATGGAAAAATACGGGGCGGACGGATCAGTTTGACGAGACGTTTGTAAAGGGTGTGCGCAGGATCCTCAAGGTGTGGCGGACGGAGCAGCATCATGAGGAGGAATCGCCTTACAGTTTTGTGAGGAAGGGCTGTTATTTTACGGACACGCTTTCCAGGAACGGGAAGGGCGCGTTGGTGAAGTCCGGGACCGGGCTGATCTGGTCGGGCTTCCGTCCCAGCGATGACGCCTGTACATATGGTTATCTGATTCCTTCCAATATGTTTGCGTCGGTGGTGCTTGGTTATCTGGCGGAAATTGCCGGGGAGGTCCTGAAGGATGAGGAGCTGGCGGCAGAGGCTGAGAGCTTCCGGCAGGAGGTCAGGAATGCCATAGAGACGCTCGCCGTGATTAAAAATGAGTATTACGGAAGAATTTATGCGTATGAAACGGATGGCTACGGGCAGTATCTGCTGATGGATGATGCCAATGTGCCGAGTCTCCTTGCCATGGAGTATCTGGGCTATGAAGGCGACAGGGAAGTGATGGAGAACACGAGGCGTTTTATCCTGAGTGAGGGAAATCCTTATTATTTCAAGGGAAAAGCGGCGGCCGGAATCGGCAGTCCCCATGTGCCTCCTTATTATATCTGGCATATAGGGCTGGCAATCCAGGGGCTGACGGAGGCGTCGAGGGAAGAAAAGCTGCGTCTGCTGCAGCTGATGCGTGATACGGACGGCGGCAAGGGAATGATGCACGAGGGCTTCCATGTGGACGATCCTTCCAAATATACGAGAGAATGGTTTTCCTGGGCCAATGCGGTATTCTGTGAGCTTGTGCTGGATTACTGTCAGATCAGGGTGAAAAAATAGCCGGTAAGGGCGGGAAAAAGGAGTGCAGGGCATGGGAACATTTTATTTATTGCCGGAAAAGGGGAATTTTTACAAAGCGAATCTGCATTGCCATACGGTGGTTTCGGATGGGGCGCTGACGCCGGAGCAGGTGAAGGAGGCATATCAGAAGGAAGGGTATTCCATTGTGGCCTTTACGGATCACAGGCAGTACTGTAAGCATGAGGAGCTGGATGATGACAGGTTTTTGAGTATCGCCGCTTTTGAGGCGGATATCAATCAGTTCAGCGCCCATGAGAATGCCTGGCCCACGCTTAAGGTATATCATTTTAATTTTTATGATAAGCACCCGGAGCGGCGGGAGAAGGAAGAAAAAATTGCGCTTCCTTTAAAACGTTATAGTGATACGGAGTACATCAACGGCTATATTGAGCTGATGAAGGCAGAGGGCTTCCTTTGCTGCTATAATCATCCTTACTGGTCGCTGCAGACCTATGAGGATTATAAGGATCTGCGCGGGCTGTGGGCGATGGAAATCTATAACCACGGCTGTGAGCATGACGGGCTGTATGGCTTCAACCCTCAGTCCTATGATGAAATGCTGCGCACCGGCCAGCGGATTTATACGGTGGCGACCGATGATAACCATAACAGCTTTCCCTTTGATTCGCCGCTGTGTGATTCCTTCGGCGGCTTTACTATGGTGAAGGCGGAGAAGCTGGAATACGGCGCGGTGATGGAAGCCCTGGAAAAGGGAGATTTCTATTTTTCCATGGGGCCGGAAATTAAGGAGGCTTATATCCGTGACAGGAAGCTGGTGGTAAAGACCTCTCCTGTGGAAAAAATCTTCGTTATCCAGGAAGGGCGGAATTGTTATAAGAAGCTGGCCGGCAAAGGCGAGACCATTACGGAGGCGGAATTTGAGTTATCCGGAAGGGAAGGCTATATCCGTGTGGAGATCCGTGATGGAAAGGGAATGTACGCGGGCACGAGCGCTTACTGGATGGATGAAATACCCGCCGGCGCGATGACGGAATCAAAGACCGGATGCAGTGCGGCGGACGGCAGCAGCCGGATATAAGCCCGGATATATATGCAACTGAATTTCAGACAGAAAAAAACGACAGCTAAGTAAGGCAGATATAACCGTCCGGCAGGTATTTGTACCCGCCGGGACGGTATTTAATGTGCGCCGGACGCACAAAAAAAGTCTCCGGCCGCTTCCCCTGCTGACAGAGGAAGGGCCGGAGGCTTTTCTTTTTTTACAACGGAAATGTCCGGGAGCTGCCTGCAAAATGGAGAAGGCGGCCGACCGGAAGCGTGCCGGCCGGATGGCTGGTTTAATTCAGTGAAAGGTATCCACCGAGTAATCATGGTAGTGGAAGCCGAACCAGCGTCCGGGCATATCACCGGGGAAGCGGGGCGGCCGGGTGGTATGGAAGCGCAGGGCGGACGGATCGCAGCAGTCATTGTCCTTATTTTTTTCCAGCGCCTCAGGGGCGGTTTCAGCGGTATGCTTCAGCAGGAGCCGCCACAGTTCATTCTTTTTTTCCTGCCATGCAGGATCTGTGGAGAGGTCGTTACGCTCCATAGGGTCTGAATTCAGATCGAAGAGCAGGGTATGGTCTCCGCAGGTAGTGTATACCAGCTTGATCCGGTCCTTCATGACGCAGAAGTTGGTGTGCAGGCTGTCTCCATAAAAAACACGGTCCTTTGGCAGCTTTTCCGGCGCCAGGAGGCTGCGGCCGGTGATGCCCTCCGGAGGCGTGACGCCCGCCAGCTCAAGGATGGTGGGATATATATCGGCAATTTCCGTCAGGCTGTCCACAGTCAGGTTGTGGGGGATGCCGCTTCCTGAGGGCGGGACAATGAGCAGCGGCACATGGGCCGAGCCTTCAAAGAACAGGTTTTTCTGGGACATGTGGTGATCCCCCAGCATTTCCCCATGATCGGAGGTGAAGATGATCCAGGTGTTCCGGAACAGATCGTTTTCCCGCATGGCGCCGAAAAGGCGGCCCAAGGCATAGTCGATCTGGGTGATGCAGGCATAATAGGCCCGTCTTGATGCTTCCAGCTGCCTGGGACCGAACAGATGCATGTTCGTATTTTCATAAGCGCCTGCCAGGAAGCCCTGGGGCGTCCCGGCAAGGTCGCGGGACCAGCCGCCGTAAACAGGCTCGGGCATGGGAATATTTTCATAAAGGCTCCAGAAGTCCCGGCAGGGATCAAAGGGAGGATGGGGCTTGGTGAAGCTGGTCCAGAGGAAAAAAGGGCGGGTGGTATCCCTGGTTTCCAGGAAATCGATGGACTGGTCAACGATCCAGGTGGTGATGCTGTCTTTTACCTCCACTGTGGAAATGACCGGTTCCATCTCGCACTCGCCGATGCCGTGCGCTTTGGGGCGGGCGGTTTCGGCTTTCCGGTCATACTGGCGCATGTAGTCTAAGGGAAGAGTCATCTGTTCGAAGCCATAGCAGGCGCGGGCCGGTTCAAAATGCATTTTCCCTTTGGCGCAGGTCTGATAGCCCGCATCCGTGAGCAGCGCCGGGAGCGTGCGGCGCAGGCGGGTCTGCTCGCGCATTACGGTTTCGTGGGTGGCATTGGAGACCACGCCACTTTCATAGCCGTGCAGCCCGGTCATAATAGTGGTGCGGGAAGGAACGCAGATGGGGCAGCAGGCATAGCAGCTGCGGTAGCTGGTTCCCATGGCGGCCATATAATTCAGATGCGGCGTAAAAATGTGGGTGTTGCCCCAGGCGTTGATAGTGTCAAAGCGCTGTTGGTCTGTGGTTATCAGCAAAATATTGGGTTGCGGCATAGATAGCCCTCCTGTTCTGTGGCGGCATCCCCCGGAATCCAAGTGGAGTCGGGACAGCAACAAATTCCCGGGGATGGCCGCGTTTCTTATAATCAGTATAGGCGGGCGGGGAGGAGAATGTCTATATCAGAAACGTTAGATAGGGTACTAAAAAAGTTACACAAATTAAAGATAAGGAAAATAGGAGATTATTCTATAATCATTGTGCAATATGTATAAAAATGCGAAGGCAAATTTTAAAATTAACATATTGTTTTTAGACTACTATATAAGAAATGTTAGATAGTAATGGCGAAATGCATAGTTTATAATTAATTCATAAAGCGGCCGGAAGTAAGGAGCTTAATAGCTCCCCAGCAGAAGAATGAGGCGTACGCGTTTCCGGCGGCTGTTTTCCGGCAGGCCGGCTGACGGGAAACGGGAGGACGGCGGACTTTCGATCAGACCCCTTTGAACGCCGTCAAGCAAATAGAAAGGGAGGTTTCACATGGCTGCAAAGGACGTAACGAAAAAAAAGAAAAGACGCTGGACACGTGATGATACGGAGCTTACCGTTCTGGCGCTCCCCACGACTATCTGGTATTTCCTGTTCGCATTTATGCCGATGTTCGGTATTATTATTGCATTTAAGGATTACAAGATTAAGGGAGGGTTCCTGCAAAGTATTATTCAGAGCGACTGGATTGGTTTTCAAAATTTTAAATTCCTGTTTTCCGCAGGAGACATCTGGATTATCCTTCGAAACACAATTCTGTATAATATCGCGTTTATCATACTCAATATTGTTGTTCCCGTAACGATGGCGCTGCTCATCGGGCAGCTGCATAACAAGAAAATGGCCAAGGTTTATCAGACTGCGATGTTCATGCCCTATTTCCTTTCCTGGGTTGTTGTAACCGCGCTGGTCTGGGCGTTCTTAAGCTTTGACAAGGGACTGCTTAACAGCCTTCTGGAGTCAATGGGCAAGGACCCGCATCAGTGGTATATGGAACCGAAGCTGTGGCCGCCGTTTTTGATTTTCATGTATATGTGGAAGAATCTGGGCTACAGCATGGTGGTTTATCTTGCCACAATTACGGGGATTGACAAGACCTATTATGAAGCGGCCGGCATAGACGGCGCTACCGTGTGGCAGCAGATGAGATATGTGACGCTTCCGCTGATGAAGACAGTTATTATCATGATGTTCATCATGGCGGTGGGACGTATTTTCTACTCCGATTTCGGCCTGTTCTATCAGGTGCCCCGTGATTCCAATTCTCTGTATAATGTTTCCTATACATTGGATGTATTCGTATTCAAGCAGCTGAAATCATCCACCACGGGCATGGCCTCCGCAGCCGCGTTTGTGCAGTCGGTGGCGGGCTGTATCACCATTCTGACAGCCAATGCCATTGTGCGTAAGGTTGACCGCGAAAGCGCTATGATTTAAGGAGGTGCCTCATGGCTGAAACTATCAAAAAGAAAAGAAAAAATGAGCCGGACGGATTCGACCGCTTCAACAGGGTGTCCAATAAGGCCAATGTTCTGCTGAATTTCATGTTCCTCCTGATGGCACTGGTATGTATTATTCCCGTTTTGCTAGTTATTGCCATCTCTCTGTCCGCAGAGGCTTCCATTACGGATTACGGATACCATCTTATTCCGAAGATCGTATCCTTTGAAGGATATTCCTATCTGGCAACACAGAGCACGCTGATCATCAGGGCGCTGAGCGTTTCCCTTTTCGTCACCATATTCGGTACTGTGCTGGGAATCCTGCTCACCACGCTGATGGGATATGTGCTTTCCCGTCCCGGCTATAAGCTGAACGGTTTCCTCACAATGGTGGTGTTTATCCCCATGGTATTCAACGGAGGCCTGGTATCCACCTACTTTATCACCTCCCAGCTGCTGGGTTTGAAGGATACGGTGTGGGCGCTGATACTGCCGCTGGCCGTCTCTTCCTTCAATGTGGTTATCTGCAGGACCTTTTTCAAAACCACGGTTCCTGAGGAGCTGATTGAATCGGCCAAGATGGACGGGGCAAGGCAGTTTACGATATTTTTCAAAATTGTCCTTCCCATTTCCCTGCCGGTGCTTGCAACAATCGGGCTGTTCCTCTGCTTTGCATACTGGAATGACTGGTACCAGTCCATGCTGTATATCGATGACCAGCGTCTGTATTCCCTGCAGGCTCTGCTGAACGCCATCATGACGAATGTGAATATGCTGGCCCAGAATGCGGCAACTATGGGGGCGAGCATGGCGGATACGGTGGCGAACATGCCCAAGGAAGCGGCCCGTATGGCTATTGTGGTGGTTATCGTATTGCCCATCGCATGTGCCTACCCGTTCTTCCAGAAGTATTTCATTTCCGGTCTTACGGTCGGCGCGGTAAAAGGCTGATCACAGATAATTTTATGTTATCATCCCGGCGGGATGGGCCGCCGGTTGATATAAATCAAACTTTAAGGAGGTTACTATGAAAAAGAACACGGTTCAGAAACTATTGGCTATCGGTCTTTCCTGTATACTCAGTGTTGGTATGCTGGCAGGCTGCGGTTCCAAAACAGAATCCGGCGCCGGTGCGGCAACGGGGGAAGCAGGCGGGGCTGAGTCTACACCTGCGGCAGAGAGCACTGCAGATACAAGCGCTTCCACAGATAAAGCAAGCGGCGATATCCCCACCCTGATCTGGTGGACGGTGGGCGGCACCACTCCCAGCGACTATACGGACTGTCTGGCAAATATCAATGATTACCTGGTGGAAAAGCTGGGTGTTAAAATTGATATCAAGGTGGCAGGCTGGGGCGATTACGATCAGAAGATGAATACCATTGTCAATTCCGGCGAGTATTTCGACATGATGTTTACCAACAACACCAACTACAGTAAGTTTATCAACCTGGGCGCATTTGAGAACCTGACTGATATGGTGCAGACCACAACCCCGGATCTTTACAGCTTTATCCCGGAAGAGCTGTGGAACGGCGTTACAATCGGCGGAAATGTATACGGAGTGCCCAGCTACAAGGATTCCTCCATTACCCAGTTCTGGTATTTCGATGACCAGTATGTACAGAAATATAATATTGACCTGGAATCCATCAAGACCATGAAGGATCTGGATGCTCCCTTCCGTGCGATGAAGGAAGGCGAAGGAAAGAGCTTCTATCCTCTGCAGATGGCGCAGGGCAGCCCGTTCAACGGATTTTTCAATGAATATGACGGACTTACCGCAGGCCTTCAGCCTATAGGCGTAAAAATCGATGATGAGTCCCGTACCGTAGTCTGCACGCTGGAACAGCAGGATATCATGGATAACCTGAAGCTGCTGCATCAGTGGTATATGGACGGAATCGTGAATCCCGATGCAAACGTCCTGACGGAAATCCCCAAGAAGCTTCCTTTCTCCTCCGCACAGGGCTGGCCGAGCGCGGCAGCTACCTGGCAGACGCTGAACGGCGTTGAGAAATACGATGTATTCAAGGTTTTCGGACCTATGTATTCCACAGAAACCATCCAGGGTTCCATGAACGCTATTTCCGTTAACTCCAAATACAAAGAAGAATGTCTGAAGGTTCTTGAACTGGTTAACAGCGATTCCAAATTCCGTGATATGCTGGCTTACGGCGTGGAAGGCAATACCTTCGAATATGTGAGCGACGGCGTGATTAAGAAGCTCAGGGACGACTGGCCGCTGGCTGCATACACACAGGGCACCTTCTTCAATATGTCCATTACAGAGGATGCGGATCCTCAGCAGTGGGAGCAGGTAAGGAAACAGAACGAGGAAGCATCTTCCTCCGTATGTCTTGGTTTTGCACTGGATATCACAAACATCCAGAATGAAGTTGCAAACTGCCAGGCAGTTTGGGATAAATATAAATATGATATGCTGACAGGTGCGTCTGATCCGGAAACGACCGTTCCGAAATGTCTGGAAGAATTAAAGAATTCCGGTCTGGATACGATTATCGGAGAAGCACAGAAGCAGATTAATGAGTTCTTTAAATAAAGTGAAATCGTGCACTTGCGGTGATCTTTAGAAACAAGCCTCCCCGGCGTGAAGTTCGGACTCCCAACGTTCACGGCGGGGAGGTTTGTTTCTGTCCAACCTGCAGAGGAGAGATTGGATTTTCACTGATGTTGGGCAGAATGTGGTATTGGCGCTTGGAAATTGGGGGATTGTCAGGGGAATTTTGACAAAACATTTGAAAGTATAACCTTTTCTTGTGGGCGGAAGTTTTTGACAGTATAATGGTAGTGGCGGTAAAGAAAAGAACTGTAAGCGGAAAGTTGCATACGGGGAAAGCAGGAAGAAAAGGGAGCCGGGATGAGGAAGCATAGTATTTCTTTTTTGAAGATAAAGGTATACAGGCGGAAGTTTCTGGGGAATGCGGCGGCGATTCTGGTATTGTGCATGTTGTGTTTCCTGGGCGTTTCGGTTTTTTTTACCACGATTTGGGCGGCGCAGCAGAGGCAGGAGGCGCAGGATGCCTTTTCCGTGGTTGAGAAGAAAATCGGCACGGTGAAGGATCAGCTCAATGAATATATTGAGAGCTGCTATGCCAGCCGGAAGATGATGCAGGATGCGAGGGCTTTGTTTACGGCGGAGACGGAGGCCGGATATGTGCATAAGAGGCTGGGGAACAGTAAGTCCTCTTCCGCGCAGATAGCCTATATGCCGGGGGATATGAAGAAGCTGTTTGTTAACAGAAGGATTCAGGTGAGAGGCGTTACCTTTGTTTCCGGGGAGGGGACTAAGGCGGTATGGCTGGATCGGGTTTCCGGGGATATCCATGTTACCTTTGGCCTGAAATCGGAAGAGGAAGCAATGAAAATTCCGGGATTCGGCAATATGATGCTGTCTTCTTTTGAAATACGGGATCCGGATTCCATCAGCAGGCAGCTGGGTTCTATTACCTTCTGGGTGGATCGGGACGAGCTGCTTCGGGGAGTGGGCCTTTCAGGGGCCTGGGCTGTCATGCAGGGGGACAAGGTACTTCATGCGGATTATAGGCAGGAAAAGGAGATGAAGTGGCTCAGGGCTGCGGCGAATATGGAGGAAAGCCAGGGCTGGTTCTATGGGAACAGATATGAGCGTATTTTTTATACGGTGTTTCCTTCCAGCCAGTATGATTTTTCATATATTTCAGTGATTAACAGTAATACGATCTGGGATTTGAACAGAAGGGCCCTGATTGCAACAAGCCTTGTCCTCATTATCCTGGCGGGGGGAGCGTTGTTGGTTTCTTTTGTGGGAATACGCAATGACGCCCGGTTCCTTTCCAATATCATGCAGATGCTGGGGGCTATGGAAAATGGTGATTTTTCTGTGGCGAAGAATCTGGATATCCATGAGGAGAATAAAAATGAATACGGAAGGATCGCGATTGCCCTTAAGGATGTGAGCCAGAAGCTGGAGGGCTATATCCGGACGGAATACATACTGAAGCTGAAGCAGCAGGAGGCGGCCATGCGCGCCCTGAAGCATCAGATCAACCCGCATTTTTTGTATAATACGCTGGAAAGCATACGCTCCAAGGCGCTGATGTGGGGGGATGAGGAGACTGCGGAGGCGATTACCCAGCTGGGGACGCTTTACCGTATGATAGTCCACTGTCCGGATGTGATCAGCATGAAGGAGGAAGTGGAGCTGCTGGAGATGTATCTGCGGATTATGTCGCTTCGGTTTGCGGGGAATTTCGTTTACCAGCTGGAGGTGGAAAAGGAGGCGGAAGAGGTACGTACGCTGAGCTTCTGGCTGCAGCCCCTGGCGGAGAATTTTTTTACCCACGGCTTTGACAGGGACTCGGAATTCAATCTGCTGATCCTGGAGATAAAGCCTGAGGGCGGGGGTGTCAGGGTGCTGATGGCGGACAACGGCCTGGGAATTGCCCCGGAACGGCTGGAGGCCACAAGGAAAAATATGTATGAGGGAAGCGATGATCCGGATGCGGATATCGGGCTTCGGAACGTATATATGAGGCTGAAATATTTTTATGGAGAGAATTTTACTATGGAAATCGGGAATAACCCGGAGGGAGGGGCGCGTATTTCCGTCTTTATTCCGACACAGGCAGGAAAGGAGGGGAACTGTTGTATACATTAGTGATTGTGGATGATGAACCGAATATTCTGGAAGGCATCAAGCGTCTTCTGGACTGGAAAAGCCTGGGCTTCGGCAGGATTGAGACGGCCCGGAGTTCCATGGAGGTGATGTCGCACATCCTTGACTGGAGGCCGGATATCTGCCTGATGGATGTGTGTATCGGAAACGATAAGGGATATGAGGTGATCAACTGCCTGAATAACCTGGGGGTGCATTCCAATTATGTGATGATGAGCGGCTATGATGAATTCAGCTATGCCTGCGAGGCCATCCGCTGCGGCGCGCTGGACTACCTGCTCAAGCCGGTGGAAAAAAAGAAGCTTCTTGAGGTTGTGAAAAAAATAATCGTGGAGAGGCTTCACGGAACGCTTCCGGAAGAGGATGAAAAAAAGAACTGTGATCCGGTGCTGAATATGGACTATGGCGCCATGTCGCCGCTGATCCATAAAATTGTCATGATGGTGAGGGTTGAATATGGCGGCCGCATTTCACTGAAAAGCATTGCTGACAAATTCAAGATGAATTCCACGTATCTGGGGCAGATTTTCATTAAGGAAACGGGGATGAAATTTTCGGAATATCTCATGTGCTACCGCCTCTATGTGGCGAAGGAAAGAATCCTGAATTCCGATGAAAAAATCGCGGTAATCGCGGCGGATGTGGGTTATTCCAATATGAATTATTTTTACCAGCATTTTCACAGCTATTATAATACCACGCCCTCGGATATGCGGGCGAAACGGTAGGCCGGACTGTGAAGGGACAAACAGCTGGAAATTAACCTGATTATGTGAAGACACAATGAGAAAAGGGAGAAAATGCAATGAGAGTAATAATGTTTGATATTGATACCCTGAGGGCGGATCATATGGGCTGTTACGGGTACGGCAGGGATACCACGCCGGTGATGGACAGCGTGGCGGAGGAGGGCGTCTGCTTTGACCGCTATTATTGTCCCAACGCGCCCTGCCTGCCTTCCCGGGCATCGCTGATTTCCGGGCAGTACGGCATCCATAACGGAATCGTGGGACACGGCGGCACAGCGGCGGATATGCGTCTGCAGGGGGAAAGCAGGGGCTTTACGGATCTGATGTCGGAGAACGGGCTGTTCATGCAGTTTCGGCGGGCAGGCTTTCATACGGTGTCCTTTTCCACCTTTGCGGAGCGCCATTCGGCCTGGTGGTTCAACGCCGGCTTTCATGAATGCTTCAATGTGGGGAACCGGGGAGGGGAATCCGCGGAAATGGTGACGCCCCATGTGCTGGACTGGCTGGAAAGAAATGGAGAGGAGGATAACTGGATGCTGCATGTGCATTACTGGGATCCCCATACTCCTTACCGCACGCCTGCGGATTATGAGAGCCATTTCCAGGGGACGCCGCTGCCGGACGACTGGATTACCGATGATGTTTTCAGGGAGCACCTGCTTCATATCGGGCCTCACTGCGCCAATGAAATCAATATGTGGAATGACGATACCTTCCCTCAGTGGCCCAAGCATCCGGGCAGGCTGGAGGACAGGGAGGCGGCGAAGCATCTGATTGATCTGTATGACGACGGGGTTCGCTATACGGACGACAATATCGGAATGGTTCTGGATTTTCTGAAGTCCCATGGGCTTTATGATGAAAACCTGGCAATCATTATCACGGCGGATCACGGAGAGGATCTGGGCGAGTTCGGCGTATACGGAGAACATGGCATGGCGGACGAGCCGGTATGCCGGATTCCCATGATCATCCGCTGGCCCGGCGTGGAGGGCGGAAAACGGGTGACGGGCTTCCATGATAATGTGGATCTGCTGCCTACCGTACAGGAGCTTCTGGGGACACAGACCTTTGGAAATTACCGTTATGACGGCGTTTCCTTTGCGGCCGCGCTGCGGGAGGGGAAGGACTGCTCCAGGCCCTGTGAGGTGCTGACCCAGTGCGCCCATGTGTGCCAGAGAAGCGTGCGCTTTGACAACTATATTTATATCCGTACGGTGCACGGCGGTTATCATCTGCTTCCGGATGAAATGCTCTTTGATCTTGAGGCGGATCCCCATGAGCAGCACAACCTGGCAGAGGAGCGTCCTGAGCTGTGTGCCCGCGGGGCCAGGATGATACTGGACTGGAATGATGAAATGATGAAAACCTCAGCCTATGATGCGGACCCCATGTGGACCGTCATGCGCGAGGGAGGGCCGGAGCACTGCCGGGGCCATCTGGAGGCTTATCTGGACCGTCTGGCAGGCACGCCGAGGGAATACGGCATTCCTTTGCTGAAGGAAAAATATAGTTACTGGTCACGGGGTGAACAGTAACAAAATATAAGGAGCTGTGACCCTTCGGTTTGGCCGCGTTTACAAAGCTTTCCGAAAACAATACAAAAATCATACGAGCAAAAGGAGAGGGAACATGTATCTGATACCGCAACCCAAAAACATCGAATATGGAGAATCGGGCAGCCATTTTACGCTGTCCTATGGAAGCTATGTGGTGCTGGAGCCGTCCTGCGGCGAAAAGCTGACCGCCCAGGCAAAGCTGGCTGTGGAGGCGCTGAAGGAGGAGCTGGGCTTTGCCCCTGCGCTGACCAGGGGGACGGGCCGTCCGGGCGATGTGATTCTGTCGCAGTCGGAGGAGATGGCGCCTCAAAGCTACCGGCTCATTGTGGATGAAAAAAATGTGCGTATTACAGGCGGGGAGGCCGGCGTATGGTATGGCTGCCAGACCCTGCTGCAGATGGCTGCGCAGTGCGGGGCCGTGCTTCCTGCCGTCACCATTGAGGACGAGCCGGACATCCCCAACAGAGGGTTTTACCATGACATTACCAGAGGACGGGTGCCAAAGCTGTCCTTCCTGAAAAAAATGGCCGATAAAATGGCGTATTATAAAATGAACCAGCTTCAGCTGTATATTGAGCACACCTTCCTGTTCCGTGATTTCAGTGAAATCTGGCGGGATGATACGCCGCTGACCGCAGCTGAAATACTGGAGCTGGATCGGTACTGCGCCGAGAGGGGGATAGAGCTGGTGCCTTCCCTGTCCTGCTTCGGCCATCTCTACAAGGTGCTCAGCTCCCAGGGCTACTCCCATCTGTGCGAGCTGGAGGATTCGGAGAAAATGCCTTTTTCCCTGCGGGGAAGGATGCACCATCACACCATTAATGTGACGGATCCGGAAAGCCTGGAATTTATCAAGGGCAAAATCGCGGAGTTCATGCCTCTTTTTACTTCAAAGCAGTTTAACATATGTGCGGACGAAACCTTTGATCTGGGAAAAGGAAAGAGCAGGGAAGCGGCCCGGGAAAAGGGAGTGGATCGGATCTACATTGATTTCGTAAAGGCGCTCTGCGAATTCCTGGTGGAGAACGGCAGGCGTCCCATGTTCTGGGGCGATGTCATCTGCGGTTTTCCTGAGATGATAAAGGAGCTTCCCGAAGAAACCGTGTGCCTGAACTGGGGCTATGCAAAGTATCAGCGTGAGGAGGAAACGAAATGGCTGGCTGATGCGGGAGCGGTGCAGTATTCCTGTCCGGGCGCCTGCGGCTGGAACCAGTTTGTTTATCTGATTGAAAATTCCTATGAAAATATTAAGCGGATGTGCACCTATGCCGTAAAATACCATTCCATCGGCTTGCTGAATACGGACTGGGGCGATTTCCTGCATGTGAACCATCCGGAATTCGGCATTGTGGGCATGATATACGGCGCGGCTTTTTCCTGGAATACACAGATCCCTGAATTCGAGCAGATCAACCGTCAGATTTCCCTGCTGGAATTCCGTGACCGGGAAGAAAAATTCGTGGGCATTATCGCGTCAGCCGCCAACCAGAGCGCTTTTGGCTGGGAGACGGCAATCCGTTTCCGGGAGCTGGGTGTGGCTGAATTTGCAGAGGATCACAAAGCCTATATTGCGCAGCAGCTGGATCTGCTTGACAATGCGGAGGAAAAGAACCGGAACCTGGAGGAAATCAAGGGGGCGGTCTATGAAAGCATTGCCCGCATGGACAGCCGTACCAAAGGGCTGGTGAAGCCCTATCTGACTGCCATGGACGCCATCCGGCTGTTCAATGAGCTGGGCAGGGTGGTAGCGTCCAGGGCTTATGGCAAAAACTATGGCAGCCTTCCCGATGCATGGAAGCTGGCGGAGGAGCTGGAAAACTGGCTGTATCATTATAAGGAGATCTACCGCAGCGTAAGCCGGGAATCCGAGCTGTCCCGCATTCAGGAGATTATCGTCTGGTACGCGGATTATCTGCGCGGAAAGGAGAATCTGGGATGATAGAACAGACATTACATACAGGCTGGACTATGCGCCGTGCGGGAGAACAGGAATGGCTGCCTGCCTCCGTGCCTGGAAGCGTATATGGGGACCTGCTGGCAAACGGCAGGATGGAGGATCCGTTCTGGAAGGACAATGAGGACAAGGCCCTTTCCCTGATGGAATATGATTATGAGTATGTCACACAGTTTGACTGCCCGGAGGAAATCCGGGAGTCAGACCGGGCGCTTCTGCATTTTGACGGCCTGGACACGATTGCTGATGTATACCTGAACGGGGAACACCTGGGGAATGCGTACAGCATGCACCGTATCTGGGAATATGATGTGAAGGGAAAAGTCAGGCCCGCAGACAATGAGCTGAAGGTGGTCCTGCATTCCCCCACAAAATTCATCCGCCAGGCCTTCCAGGAATGTCGTACCCTGGGAAATGACGATACGCTGGAGGGATTTGTCCATATCAGGAAGGCGCATTATATGTTCGGCTGGGACTGGGGCGCACATCTGCCGGATGCGGGAATCTTCCGGCCTGTCACCCTGCTTGGCATAGACAGGGGAAGAATTGACAATGTACTGATCCTGCAGGAGCATGAGCGCGTGCCGGAGGCGGACAGCGATGCCGCCATTGCGGCGCTTGGCAACCGCTCCGTCAGCGGGGTGGTCTTGAAGCTTCAGGTGACAGAGGAAACTGCGGGCATCACCGACGGGGTGCCGAAGCTGATGGATGTGACCGGGGGCCGGTATTTTTGTGGCTGCGGCCAGCATATGAGCTATACGGTGGAAATCACGGCGCCTGACGGGACAAAACGCGTTATCGAAAATTCGCCCTCCGAAATCCGGATTGAAAATCCGCGTCTGTGGTGGCCGAACGGCTACGGCGCGCAGGATCTGTATACCGTAAAGGTGATCCTGTATTCCGACGGCCGGGAAATCGACAGCTGGGAAAAACGCATCGGCCTGCGTACCATGGCCATGCGCAGAAGGAAGGACGAATGGGGCGAGTGCTTTGCCCATGAGGTGAACGGCGTGGCGGTGTTTGCCATGGGAGGCGACTATATCCCGGAGGATAACCTGTTAGGCAGGGTGACGCCGGAGACCACCGCGAAGCTGCTTAAAAAAGCCCGATTTGCCAACTATAACGCCATCCGCGTATGGGGAGGCGGCTATTATCCCAGCGACTGGTTCTACGACCTCTGCGATGAAATGGGGCTGATGGTCTGGCAGGATTTCATGTTCGCCTGCGCCGTTTATGAGCTGACGCCCGCCTTTGAAGCCAACATCCGTCAGGAATTTATTGAAAACGTAAAAAGGATCCGCCATCATGCCTCCCTGGGGCTGTGGTGCGGAAACAATGAAATGGAGCAGTTCGTGTTTGAGAAAAACAGCTGGCTGACCAAGGCCAGCGAGGTGCGTGACTACTTCCTCATGTTTGAACGCATTATTCCGGAGATTGTCCATACCTATGATCCCCAGGCCTTTTACTGGCCCGCCAGCCCTTCCTCCGGCGGCTGCCTGGACGAGCCCAACGATCCGAACAGAGGGGATGTGCATTACTGGGCGGTATGGCACGGCAACCGGCCGTTTTCCGAGTACCGGAAATATTTCTTCCGTTATGCCTCGGAGTTTGGCTTCCAGGCGTTCCCGTCCCTGAAAACCATCGAAACCTTCACGGACGATCCTGAGGATTACAACGCTTTTTCCTACATCTGTGAAAAACACCAGCGGCAGTATGGCGCCAACGGTAAAATCATGGGCTATATGCAGCAGACCTATAAATATCCTTCGGATTTCGACACCTTTATTTATGCATCACAGCTTCTCCAGGCAGATGCCATCCGTTACGGCGTGGAGCATTTCCGCCGCAACCGGGGCCGCTGTATGGGCGCTATTTACTGGCAGCTCAACGATTGCTGGCCGGTGGTGTCCTGGTCCAGCGTGGACTATACGGGCAGGCTGAAGGCGCTGCATTATTATGCCAGACGCTTTTTCGCCCCCGTCCTCCTTTCCTGTGAGGAACAGGGCATGATGAGCGCCGAAGCCAACATGAACCGGGAGCATTTTGAGTTTGAGAAATCCATCCGCCTGAACGTGGCCAACGAGACGATGCAGGAGGCGCAGGTCACGGTAAGGTGGGCTTTGCGTAATCCCAAAGCCGAAATCCTTGAGGGAGGCGAAGAAAACCTTTCTGTGCCTGCCCTTACAAGCGTTTGGCTGGATAAGGTGCTTTATCCGCAAGCGGAGCTTCGCACCAATTACGTGAGCTATGAGATGGAAATGGACGGACAGATCGTTTCCGACGGCACGGTTAATTTCTCATATCCCAAGTATTTTTGCTATGAGAATCCGCAACTGTCCTGTGAGATAACAGGGGATGAAATCACCATTACGGCACAGGCGTATGCGAAGAGCGTGGAAATCCGCAATGAAGAGGATAATCTGGTGCTTTCGGATAACTTCTTTGACATGAATGCGGGAACGAAGACCGTGAAGATTCTGGAAGGAAATACGGAGGGTATCCGGCTGAGAAGTGTATATGATATCAGGTAAAAATGAGAACTGATGCCCGGGGTCAATTTTCAATTATGCTCCGGGGGAAGGGAAAGGACGGATGCGGCAATGCACCCGCTCTTTCCCTGTTTTACCGAGCCGCAGAGAGCACAGCTCCTGTTATGGCCGGACGATGGCGGTGAGTTGTTCGTCCAATGATTTATAAAATCGGGCAATATGCATTCCATCGACCAGGGTATGGTGGCGCAGCATAGAAACAGGAATTATTGTTTTGCCCTCCAGGATTCGCTGCCTGAATTCAGGAATGGCATTTGCCGCTTTCGGCACACAGCAGCAGACGGGGAGGAAAAACGATAACATTCAGGACAAAAATATAAGTGTACATAAATTATTGACACTATTTACAGCCGCTGTTACGATATTAGAATATAAACAGCGCTTAGAAAGAGGTGGCTTATGGACGAATTGGAAAAATGTATGGCCGGAGAGTATTATGACTGTCATGATGAAGTCTTTTTGGAATTCAAGGGCACAGCCAGACGGCTGCTGGCACAGTACCATGCCCTGGCTTACGAGCAGAAAAAGGAAAAGACGGAAATTCTGAGAAAGCTGTTCGGCAGCATGGGTACCAACGTATCTGTAGGCGTGCCGTTTATCTGTGATTATGGAAGGAATATTTATATGGGCAGCAATGTTTCCGTTAATATGAACTGCACCTTTGTGGACTGCAACAGGATCGATATCGGCAGCAATGTGCTCATTGCATCGAATGTGCAGCTGTATACGGCGACACATCCCGTGGAATTATCCCAGCGGCTTACGCCGGACTGGAATCCGGAAAGCGGGGAATATTTCTGCCGTACCTATGCGCGTCCGATTAAAATCGGGAACGGCTGCTGGCTGGGCGGCGGAGTGATCGTCCTTCCTGGCGTAACCATTGGGGACGGCTGCGTCATAGGCGGCGGAAGCGTGGTAACCAAGGACATTCCTCCCAATTCCCTGGCGGTGGGGAATCCCTGCCGGGTAATCCGCAAAATAAATGAAGAGGCCCGTAACGGTTCCATACCGGAGCCGCTGTAACAGGCAGGCACCTCAGGCAGGCCTTTGCCAGGCGAATCACCGGTTGTAATACCTGGGCAAACGATGAAACAGGCAGGGGACTGGAAGCGGCGGAATCAGGAAAAGCGGAGAAATCAGGAAAAGCGTAGGAGCGGCCAAAGGGCAGAGACGGCTCAATGCAAATCAATGCGATTTGCTTCAAGAAAAAATGTTCAGAAAAAATGGGTAAAAAAGGATAAAAAAGGGCAAAAAAGGATTTGCGGCGCACTGGCCGCGGGCTTTTTTGCTTTTTTTTCTTTTTGCCGGGGCTGTGTACTTTGGTAGAAAGAATAATGAAGGAAGGGAACCGCAGGTATGAAAAATACCCCATAAAAAGGGAGGAAGCCAGTACCCTGCTGGTACTGGCTTGAGTTATGAAAAAGAGTATCTATATTGAAAAAGCGTTATTGGCTTTCCATGGTTATAGGATACCCTATAATTGTGACCTTTTTGTGTTAAACAATTGAAGAAATTGTGAAGTAAAACGAAATAATTTTGGATCATTTCAGGACGGATGAGGAAATGGATTTCATTCGCGCATATTGTGAGGCATTCAGGGCAACCTTGCCCAGGACCTGAATGCGGTCAGGAGAAAACCTTGAAATATGCAGCGTCGGATATTCGGAATTGAATGGATAAAGTTCTACTTTATCGGCAAAAAGCTTTATTTTCCTGCATACCGTCTCCTCCTGTACCAAAAAAATACCGATTTCCTCAGAAACCAGCTCTGTAAAGGGGATGATATCAATTAATTCGTGCATACGGATAACCGGTTCCATACTGTCGTCATCAGCATACAGCGTATAGGCTACTGATCTGTTGTATACGATATGGAAATCAGGTATGGCAGCTTCTTCATGGAAAATCGGGAAATTTTTAACGGAACTGACGACAGGAATGTTACATGGCGCTTTTTCCCCGTTTTGAGACGTTTTTTCGTAACGGTAAATTTCCGGATTTTCTGTACGACCCAAAAGATAATCAACAGAACAGGATAGGAAATCGGCTATTTTTGCAAGTGTGTCTGCTTTAACCATGGAACCTCGGGAAAGCATGGAGGATATAGTGTTTTTGTTCAGCCCTGATTCCATAAGCATGTCTTTCTGCTGCAGATTTTTTTCTTTCAAAAGTTTATTAATTCGTTCGGCGACATTGGCGGGTTCGTACATGAGATGCTCCTTTAATAGTTTTATTTATCCAACAAATGTAATACCAAATATTTACAATCCACCAATTGTGGGATATACTATTATCGTGGTAATATATAAATATATTACCACAGTAATAAAGGGGAAAGAAGGGAAAATTATGTCTGTAGGTGAAAATATCAAGAAAAGGCGGGTGGCAAAGGGACTCAGCCAGGCCGAGCTTGCCGGAGCAATTGGGGTAGGGCAGTCTTATTTATCCCAGATTGAGAGAGGAACGAAGACAGCGTCAATACAGCTTGGAAAACAGATTGCGGAAATTCTGGAATGCACGCTGGATGAGCTGGCTTAAGGACAACTCTGATACCCATTGTCACATAAGAAGCGGATGCAAGAACGGCAGACGCAGGCTTGGAAGGAACTTTCAAATTACTGATTGATACAGTATCACAGGCAAGACTGCGATATGCAGGAGGTATGAGGATGAAAATAGCTGTAGCAAGTACCGGCAGCCATGTAGCCAGGCATTTTGCGCTGTGCGAAAGCTTTCATATTTATATGGTTTACGGCGGAAAGATAATGAAGGAAACGGATATCCCGAATCCCGGCCTGCGTCCTGCCATGCTGCCGGAATTTCTTGAAAAGCAGAAGGTGAATGCAGTCATCTGCGGTGGGATGGGCGGCCGGACGGAAGAGCTTTGCCGGGAAAAAGGAATTGCCACACAGGCAGGAGTTATAGGCGATACACGCACTGCCGCGTTGGATTATTTGAAGAAGCTCCGTAATGACGGGGCGTTAGAAGAGAACATAAATACTGCCTGTATCCAGGATGAGCTGATTTAAAAAAATTGCTGCGTTTGAAACGGACAGATTGTAATATAACCTTCTTTTTGTTATAATAATTTATATTGTGGTTAAAATATTATAACTAAGAAAGGAACAGGTGATTAAAATGAAAAAGTATGTTTGTGATGTATGTGGATATATCTATGATCCTGAACTTGGAGATCCGGACAATGGAATCAATCCCGGTACAGCTTTTGAAGATCTTCCCGAGGATTGGTTATGCCCGCTGTGCAGTGTCGGCAAGGATCAGTTTTCCGTAACCGAGTAATCTGGAGGAGGCCGGGAGAGGGGAACGTATTGCCCGGAGAATTTGGGAGGTAAGGATATGGCAATTGTTTTTAATGATACGCTGAGAACGGGAAATGACCTGATTGACAGCCAGCACCAGGAACTGATTGCAAGGGTCAACAAGCTGACCGAAGATTGCAGGGTTGGAACGGAGAAGCTGGTTGCTGTTCAGACTTTGGGATTTTTGATGGATTATACCAATGTTCATTTTGCAGATGAGGAAAAGCTTCAGGCAGACAACGAGTATCCGCTGCTGGATGCGCATAAGGTACAGCATGCTTCCTTTGTAAAGGCCGTGAACGAGCTGAAGGATATGCTGGACGAGGAGGAAGGCCCCAGCGAAGCTTTTGTAGAGGCTGTAAAGAAGAACATTGTGGAATGGCTGCTGAATCATATCTGTGTATGGGATAAGCAGGTGGCCCAGTTCATTAAAGAAAAATAAGAGAATAAGATGCGGCGTCAGCGCCGTGGTAAAGAGGCGGTATCCGGTGAATTACATTTCACGGATGCCGCCTTTTTGTCGTGCTGTGCTTCTTTGGAGAATACAGGCTACTCCTTTGGATAATATTTCTTTTCAAATTCATCCCAGGATCTGCTGAATTCATGGTTCATGAAGGCCTCCTTCAGGCCGGTGATCTGTTTTAAACGGATGACCTCATCCAAATCCATGCCCAGCTCCTGGCAGATTCTTTCGTCGGTCCAGCCGGAGCGGGTGAGATCCATGACAATCGCGCTCATGGGGCGGATGCCATGGGTCCCGCGGGCGCGGTTATGTCGGATGGTGGCTGCGATACGCTGGTCGAGGGGCTTGTTCAGGGTGGTGACGGGAAGGTAGCCGTGGACGCGCTGCTGGATGTCGGGATATTCCCGGGCCACCCGGTTGCGGTGGAAGCCGTCCACGATTTCACGGCTTCCGTTTCTCATGTCATAGGTTACGATGGGCATGGTGTAGCCGTCCTCCCGGATGCTTGTGTGCAGAAGGGTCATTTCGGGAGAAGCCACGTGGTTGGGGTTGTATTCGTTGGCCTGCACATTTTCCTGCCTGACCCAGAGCACGCAGTCGGTAGGCTCTTCCTGAAAAGGGCTGACCTGGGAGATTCCCTTCCTGATTTTGTTGATCGCTTCCACCTTTTCGGAAAAATCATCAATGGAGGTGATGTATTCCTGCAGTTCATCTATTAGTTGATTCAAATCCATTTTTGTTTCCTCTTTTGTTTCCTCTGTTGTATGTATGGGTAATCCGGGATCAGTTTTCCATGGTAATATAGCTGCCCCGGCGGGAAAGGCGGTGAAACCCTCTTTCGTCCAGCATGGCGATGAGCCTGGGGCTGGAGGTGACCATGCGCACGGTGGGGAAGGAGCGGAGCATGTCCTCCAGCATGAAGGTGCCGACGCCATACTGACGGAAGGCAGGAAGCACATATACGCCGGATATGGCCGTGTGCCGTTCCCTTTCCTCATGCGCATAAAAGCCTGCAAGCTTACCGTTTGCGAAAAACAGGCACCATTCCTTTTCCTCGGTATTTACCAGATAGGGCATCTCGTCCCGGTATTTTTTTTCGGCAAAGAACTCGCCCATAATAGAATAAAAGGCGGCTTTGTCATAGTCTTCTTTAAACTCCCTCTTTTGCAAATTCATCTTCAATCCTCCCGGCAGCCTCCCTGAGCTGCTTATTTGTGGACTGGATATCCCGCCGGATGATGCCGGCATATTTCTTTTTCAGCTCAAACAGGCGTTTTACATCACCCTTGGTTTCACTGAAGCTGAGCCCTGACATCCAGAAATCATTTTTTTCTATGGCGCGGGCAACGCGTTTCCAGTAAGGAGCCTGGCGGAAGCCCTGGATATTCCATTTATCGTCGGGCATGGCATCTGCGGTGATGCCGGCCTCCTTTTCCCACCAGGCCAGGAATTTTTTGATTTTACGGTAGTAGTGATCTCTTACCTCAGGAGCGTAGAGGCCCAGGCTTTCCAGGAGGAATACGGCGTACTGCTCCCAGGTCATGCCGTCGGGCTTTTCCGATTTAATATTCCCAAGAAGGCTGGTGCGGCAGTAGATGTTGCCGAAATTCACGCCCTCTACCCGGTAGAGCACTTTTTCCCAGGTTTCCGGCTCCAGGGAGCGGAACTGATCCAGTCCCTTGCGCTGGTCGTCGCCGTAGGGCTGGCAGAGCCGCTGCTCGCTGAGGGGCACGCCGTTTTTGTACATCAGTTCATAGATGTAGTTGAATTTCAGGTCAAACCGGGCTACGGCGGTCCAGTCATCGGCGGCGGACCAGTCGTAGAGCGGGTAAAAATTATAGCAGTCAATCGGCTTGTCATGGATTTTGACCCGCGTGGTCCAGGGGTAATCCTGGAAACGTTCCTTGGAGGAGCTGATAATGGTACGGAACCGGTTCAGGCTTTCGTCGGAGCGGATGCCGATGCCGGCGGCTGCAGTGCCTTTGCGGGCGGTGCAGAACCATTGGGCGAAAAAGAGGATGAACTCTTCAAATTCCATGCCTCTTCGGAACCAGGTCCATTCTTTTGGGTAGCTGTCCTCCGTTATCATAATCACGTCCTCCCTGTCGGGAAGGGGGCGCACCCATTTTTCCTTCTGTTTCTTATCCCAGCAGATCCATTTGGGGCGGATGGCGGAAGCGGCGTTTCGCAGGGATAGCGGCATGGCTACCCAGTACCAGGCGTCCACCACATCCGCCGTACAGCGTATAAGCTCGTCCACGTGGTCAATGGTTGCCTGGTACTGGGCCTCCAGATCAATGTAGAGGACTGAGATTTTTTTCCCGGTCCGGCGGGCGGCGCCGGCGGCAAGCTGCAGCATGATGGAGCTGTCTTTTCCTCCGGAAACGCTGAAATAAATGTGATCGAAATTTTTATAAATGATATCGTACCGCTCCATAGCGGCTTCATATACGTTTTTATCCCGGTATATTTTAGGCATGGCGGGGTTCCTCCAAATCATCGCAGTCCATCAGGCTCCGGCTTGGCTGCCGGTAAAATACCCATTCCGCGATTCCATTTTTGTTTTCCATGTTTTTAATGTCGTTTCTGAAGGCTTCCAGAAGCTTTTCCTTCCTGTACAGGCAGCTGAGGATTCTTTCATCCAGGGTGTTATAGGCACAGATATCCCGGATGCGGATGTCCTGATCCTGGCCGATCCGGTGGATACGGTCCTCGCTTTGCAGGCGGGTGGCCAGATCCCAGCCGTTGGAATAGTAGATGATATTATGGCAGAACTGCAGGTTAAGGCTGTAGCCCGCGCAGTCCCGGTTGGCAATGAGGAAGGTGGCGGATTCCCTGAATTCCTCCAGGTTACGGAGCCTTTTTTTCATAGGAAGGGAACCGTCAAAGCGCGCCACGTTTTCCGGGCCGTATTTTCTGGAAAGGATTTCACACAGCACATCGATTTCATAGGTATAGTTGCAGAAAATGATGTATTTGTTCCGGTTGTCAAGTACGGTAAGCAGGCGCTGCAGCCGGGGATTATCCGTAGGCTCCGCAAAAAAGGGCGAGGTTACGATATGCTCATAGCCGGATACTGCGCTTTTGCGGAAGTTCACACGGAAGCCGCTTGTTACGGCCTGCAGACCTGAAAACAGCCGGTATATTGTCTCAGGATGCATTTCGTTGAGGTGAAACAGCAGGGTGTCGGCCACGCTGTTGTAATGGGCGTTCTGTTCCGGGGTGAGCGGAAAGTAGTTAATGGTATATCTTTTATCAGGAAGCACGAGGCAGTCCTTTTTGGTAACCTGCACGGTGTAGGGGGATATTTTTCTGGCAAGATAATCCGTATTCAGACAACGGATGATTTTCTGCGGAATTTCCGGATCAAATTCAATGTGGTTGGCGGCGAAGGACCAGTAGGTTTTATAGCCCAGGATCCTCCAGTCAAGCACATGGAACTGCGCATACAGGTCGGCCTGGTTTTTGGAAATGGGCATGCCGTTGAGAATCAGCTTGTATTCGCATCGTGAGGACAGCCGGTCTATGTTCTGTGTCCTGTAGGCGTAGGGATTTTTAATAAGAAGGCTTTCATCCACCACGAGGTAGCAGGCTTCCCGTTCAGTGAGCAGCTGGAGATAGCTGTTGGCATGAAGGCTTCGGGAAAGTGTCTCAATGCCGCATATGGTAATTTTCTCAAGCATTTCCCGGGGGGACTGCTTGATGAGCTCATCCTTCAGGTTCTGCTTGGTGGAACAGGGGCAGAGCCACAGGATGTGGGTGACCTTTCCGGCCTTCAGCCGGAGCCGGCAAAGCTCCAGCGCAGTGATGGTTTTGCCTGTGCCCTGTTCCATGAACAGGGCGCCCACCTTGACCTTTTTCAATTTTTCTACCGCATTCTCCTGGTAGTCCAGGAGCTTGTTTGTCAAATGCATAATCAGTCACTATCCGCCAGATCATCCAGAATGGCTCCGGAGGATTCCAGTATTTTGTGCAGGTTGTTGATATCTTCCGTCGGTTTTGGAGGCGCCGGGGATACGCGGGGCGCGCTGTCCAGAGTCAATCTGTAGGACTCAAGAAGCTCCCTGGCCTCCGGATCAAAGCGGAATCCGTACATTTCCGCAAAATCCTCCAGTTCCTCATAATGCGACGGCTCCAGGAAGATGCCGCCGGAGTGGAAGTTGGAGGTGGGTATTTTTTTCAGGTTCACAGAGATTTCCCTGGGCATATTGGGCGATATGGCAATGTAAAAGAAGCTGCCTTTTTTGCTTTTGCTGATCCAGCGTTTATGTTCAGGAAGAAAATTGCCGGTAATGGCCTGTTCACGGGCTTCGCGGTCCGCTATGGATACGGTGAAGCCGTTTTTGAGCAGAAGATTGCCAAGTTCGGCGGCACGGTCGCAAAAACGGCCGCGGCAGGCATTCAGCCTGCGGTACCAGCAGCTTCCGTTCCATTCATAATCCATATCCCGGATAATTTCCCGGAATCGGTCGTTTTTCTCATAAATGGCCAGGATCTCGCTGTCATCCCCCCTGATTTCCACGATGCCGGCGTACTGCGGAGCATGGGGGGCAATAATGGAATCCTTGGAAATAAAGCCGGGATCGGCGCTGCTTTCCTCAGGGCGGCACCATTTCTTCCATTCCAGATATTCGGGAAGAAGCTGCTCCAGGTTGCACAGATCCTTATTGAAACGGTTGTTAATCCAGTAGGCTGCCTTTGTTTTTTCATGAATGAGATATTGGACGATTTCCTGGAATATCACAGGAAGTTCCCCGGCATTTAATTCGATGGGAGTCAGCGCTTCGTAGGTCATACGCCTGACGACCAGATCGACATTCCGCGGGTTATCGATAAAGGCCTGCAGACGGGTCAGCGCTTCCACGCGGAGAGTTTCCGCCCAGGTCACCTGCTTCCGGCTGCCCTCAAGCGGCGGCAGCTCCATGCGGGCGGCTGCCTTCCTGGCGGCGGCGTTCTGCTCGTTCCGGCTTTGCAGCAGCGCTTCCCTGCAGCATGCCGGGCAGAGGCCGGAAAACTTGTACTCTCTCATTTTTTCCCTGTTCTTCAGAGGCCCGATAATGTTTATGTAGCCTTCATGCCCACAATAAAAAGTACCGGAATACCATGCCATATAGAGCTCCCCCTTTTATCCGTTGACGAAATTCTCTTTCTTTTGCAAAGCAAAAGCGGGCTTCCTGAGGGCAGAGGATTTTCCTCCCTGTCCCGGACGGATAATCTTTGCTGTATTACTGGTTTGCCGTACCCTTCCATGCACATAGTTACCAGAGTTTCTACTACCAATTTTTGGTAAATCTATTGTAATCCATCCGAAAATTATAGTCAATTGAATTGTAAAATACTGGAAAAAGTTATCCCATCGTTTATTTTTTTGCCGGTTATTGAAAATTTTTGCCGATGTTTTGCCAAAATTAAATATAAAAATATACGGAATAAAACAACTGTGAAATAGAATAAAAACAGGGAGCTTCTGTCGGCCGGTTGGTTACGGCCGGCGGAAGCTCCCTGCAGATGTTCATTTTATGTGATTCAGCCAGGCGGAAATGAATGGTAAGATTATATTGGAAGGATTACGCACTTGTATATCCGGGACAGCTGGTTTCAGCTGATTTGCGGCGGCCCCGCTTTATAGGCCGCCGGAGCCATTCCCGTATACGCCTTAAAGGCCCTGGAAAAATAAAAGGGATCGGAAAAGCCGCAGGAAAGCGCCGTGTTTTTCACGGAGAAGCCCATCTCCAGAAGCTTTTTCCCCTGCTCCAGACGGTAATGGGAAATATACCCATTGGGAGACACCCCCAGTTTTCCGGAAAAAAGACGGTAAAGCGTGACCCGGTTCACATGCATGGCAGTGCAGAGCCGCTCCACGTTAAAGTCCGCCTTATGATAATTACCCTGAATCAGCAGCAGCGCGGTGGACAGCCGATCATCCTCCTTACGGGCGGGAACCTGCGGCGCCGGAAAAATATCCCCGTAAACACCAAGAATCGCCAGCAAAAGCCCGTTTGCCTCCCCCTTTCCCCGGGAAAGAAAATCCAGCCGCCCAAGCCTGTCAAACAAAGGAAGAATATCCTCTGCACCAATCACAGGAGCAACCGGCCAGGAGAAAGAGAATCCGGTACGTGACAATAGCCGCCCGATCTCCTTCCCCGTAAAATCCACCCACGTATACTCCCAGGGATCCTCCGGGTCCGGATAATAAAAAAGCTCCGTATAAGGGTACAAAAGGAAGCTCTCCCCCGCCGTAATCCGAAACCGTTTTCCTCCGCACTCCAGAAACCCCGCGCCCCGGATCACATAATGAATAATATAAAAAGCCCTGACCCCTGGCCCCCAGGAATGCAGATCCGAACAATCCTCCCGGCCATACCCCACAAGCCGCACCGTTTCCTCCGAATACCCTTCCAAGGTCAACCCTCCCTTCCTCATTTTTGAATCTTCCAAAATGAACGAAAAGTACATGCTTTTGCAACCAAATTATATGGAAATGTTCTTAAAATCCATTCTATAATAAAAATGTCTGAAGCCTGCGGCGATGCCGTGCGTTCTGTCTGCGGCGGGGATCGGCGGGGCGGTTTTCCAGCGGCTCCCGATCCCCGCCGCAGACAGAACGCATGGCATTTACACAGCCTTTCGCACAGCTACATAATAACCCAACAGGAATTTGGAGGTCAATAGTATGGTTAAATTAACGCCGCCCATGGGCTGGAATTCATGGAATACCTTTGGAGAGAACATCAATGAAAAACTGATTTTTGAGACAGCGGATGCGATGGTGGAAGCAGGGCTTCCCCGGATGGGCTATGAATATCTGGTCATCGACGACTGCTGGTCCCTGCGTGAGAGGGATGAAAAAGAAAGGCTTGTGCCGGATCCTGGGAAATTCCCCAATGGCATGAAGGCTGTTGCGGATTATGTGCATAGCAAGGGGCTGAAATTCGGTATGTATTCCTGCGCCGGGAACCTGACCTGCGCCGGTTATCCGGGAAGCTTTGAGCATGAGTTCATCGATGCGGAGACATTCGCGCAGTGGGGCGTGGATTTCCTGAAATATGATTACTGCTATCACAGCCCTATCATTCATGGGCAGTACCTGTACAGACGCATGGGGCTTGCCCTGGAAAACTGCGGCCGTGATATCCTCTTCAGCGCCTGTTCCTGGGGAGCGGATCAGACCCATGAGTGGATCAAGACCTCCGCAGCCTCCATGTGGCGTTCTACCGGGGATATCTTCGATACATGGGAGTCCGTAAAGGATCTGGTAAAGCAGCAGGAGAAGCTGCATCCTTATAATGGCGTGGGCTGCTTCAATGATATGGACATGCTGATCGTTGGCATGTATGGCAATGGAAATGTGGGCCTGAAGGGCTGCAGCGACGTGCAGTACAAGACACATTTTTCCATCTGGTCCCTGCTTGGCTCACCGCTGATGATCGGCTGCGATGTGCGCAGTATGACGGAGGAAACGAAGAAGATTCTGGGAAATGAAGAGCTGATCCGTATCAACCAGGACAGCGCCTGCCGTCAGGCCTACAAGCTGCAGGGAATCTGGGCCGGGGACGATATGCTCATTTATGCAAGGCAGCTGGAAAACGGGGATCTTGCGATTGGCCTGTTCAATATGAGTGAGGAAAAGGCGGTTGCCAGATTTAACCTGGATGAAGTGGGCCTGGGCTTTTCTACAGGAAAAACACTGGAGATGAAGGAAGTGTGGAGCGGCGAGTGCATTAAAGTGAAGAACGCCACTGTTTCCAGGGAGCTTGCACCGTTTGACTGCGAGGTATTCCGGGCAAAGGTGGTTGATCTATAATGTCCGCGTGCTTTCAATGCGGTAAAGAGCTTACCTACAATGAAATCGGCGCATATAAAAAGTTCGTGAACAGGGGCGCGGCGGAGTTTTTGTGTAAAAGGTGCCTGGCCGGACGGCTGGATGTGCCGGTGGAGCTGATTGATCAGAAAATAGAGCATTTCAAACAACAGGGTTGTACCCTCTTTATTTAAAATAAAAAACGGCAGGTTAGCTGCCGTTTTTTTGTTGCCATAAAAGCCTGGAAAAACGTCGTTTTTATGCTGCTTTTTTAATCACTCATCTTCTACGTGGCGGGGGACGCCTATGGAGGAACCCGGCTTAAGCGATGCGGAAAGCGTGATAGAAATTGGAACATCCTCCGGATTTTCCAATCTGCTGAGAATACGTTTGGCCGCATAAATTCCAAGCTGTTCAAGCGGTTGGGCGACTATAGTTAAAGGGGGATGCGTTACTCTGGCCAGCCCCATATCATCGAAACCAATAAAGGAAATATCCTCTGGAATCCGGATATTCTGTTCCTTCAGGGCAATAAAGGCACCCAGTGTCATATCGTAATTCGTGGGAAAGACAGCCGTCATATTCGGATTGCCTTTTAGCAGGCGGCATATACCTTCATATCCTCCTTCCAGAGTAAAATCACCACAGACAATAAGGCTGTCATTTAGGGGGATTTTGGAGGACGCTAATGCCTGCCGATAGCCTTCCAGACGTTCCCGTGAGGTGGAATAGTCAGTGGGACCGCTAATCAGGCCGATCTGCCGGTGCCCCTGGTCGATAAGGCTCTGAACGGCTTTGCGGGCAATGCAGGTATTGTCAATCAGAATATTGTCGATCTGCCCTTCCAGCCCGGATATCATACGATCCAGTACAAGAACAGGAACCTTTTTCGATAATGCAGGTTTTAAATGTTCTCCTGTTGTACATACGGGCATGTTAATGATACCGTCTACCATTCTCCCTAACAAAAACTGTACAAGACTGCGTTCAAGAGCGGCATCCGTATGGCAGTCACAGATCATGATACTGTAATCATGCTCCCGGAGGAGAGTCTCCATTTGGACAAGAATGTTTGTTATAAAAAGATTATTCAGATCCGGAATGATAACCCCGATAATATGTGACCGGTTCAGTTTAAATCCCCGGGCATACTCATTCACAGTATAATCAAGCTTATGTATCGCCTGCTCGATGGCAATGCGGTTCTTTTCGCGGAGTTTTGCGCCGTTCAGATATTTCGATATGGTGGCGGTGCTCAGGCCGGTTTCTTTTGCAATATCCTTCAGCGTAGCAGGCATAGTAATACTCCTCATAAAAAATTAAACGATTTACTTTTTGTTAATAATATCATCCAAAGGTTTTGGTGTCAAGAATAGAAACCTATATTTGATTCTAATAGTTTGAAGGCTAAAAATAAAAATTATTAGTGCAGATTGCATAAATATTCTGCTTGACAAAGCACATGTAGGATGCTAATTATATATATAACAATTAACATTTGGTAGGGAGGAGGAAATATATATGGCGGTGAAAGCTACCAGGGTAAAGGGGACGGTTATGTTAAACCAGCCGAATGCCAAGAAAAGTTTGGGGAAAAGGATATCTACGGAGGTAAAAAGGCACTGGCAGTTATATGTGATGTTGATTTTGCCTGTTACCTATCTGATTATTTTTGCCTATCTCCCTATGGGCGGGGCGGTTATTGCGTTTAAGGACTATTCTATCCGGGGTGGAATCTGGGGGAGCGACTGGGTAGGATTAAAACACTTCAAAAATTTCTTTACCACACCGGATTTCAAGGTTTTGATGAGAAATACGCTTGCACTCAGTTTGTACAGCCTTGTAATCAGCTTTCCCATGCCTATCCTCCTTGCGTTGGCAATTAATGAAATGCGGGGGCGGCATTATAAGAAAGTCGTTCAGATGGTTACCTATCTCCCTTATTTCATTTCCACAGTAGTGTTGGTAGGTATCATGCAGAATATTTTTTCGATCAGGACAGGACTGGTCAATAATATAATTACTGCACTGGGAGGGACGGCAGTTGATTTCATGGGAAAACCGGAGCTCTTCAGAAGCCTGTATGTATGGTCGGGTGTCTGGCAGGGAATGGGATACAGCGCGGTTATTTATATTGCGGCACTTGCGAGTGTTGATACTTCCCAGGTAGAGGCGGCGATCATTGACGGCGCGGGCCGTTTCGCAAGAGTGTGGAATGTAGATATTCCCGCGATTATGCCGACAATTGTAATTCAGCTGATTCTGGCGGTAGGCAGTATTATGAGCCTGGGATTTGAAAAGGTATATCTGATGCAGAATCCGGTGAATATGCAGTTTTCCGAGATTATTTCCACTTTTGTTTATAAGCGTGGTCTTATCAATTTCCAGTATTCATATGCGACGGCAGTAGGATTGTTCAATTCCGTATGTAATCTGGTTCTGATAGTACTTGCAAATATGTTTTCGAAAAAAGTAAACGAGACCAGCTTGTGGTAAGGAGGCGGCTATGGCAAAGACAATAAAAAAGAAAAATATGTCTGTCCGGTATTATACGAAACCGAAGGATTACATATACATGGTGCTTGTGCATATTTTGTGCGCCGTATCTGTAATATGCATCTTGATTCCATTGATTTATGTTGTGGCGGCCTCTTTTTCGTCGCCGAAAGCACTTCTTTCGGGCAGGGTTTTCCTGGTGCCTGTGGATTTTACATTGCGTGGTTATAAAATGCTTTTAAAGCATGAACTGCTTGTAACCGGATTTTGCAACTCCCTTTTATATACGGTGGTGGGTACTGTGATTAACCTGGTTATGACGGTACTGGCGGCTTATCCGCTGTCACGTAAGGATCTGGCGATCCGTAATCCGGTTATGCTTTTGTTCACTTTTACCATGCTTTTTAACGGCGGTATGATTCCCACCTATATTCTGATTAAAAACCTGGGAATGCTTGACACCATCTGGGCACTGGTAATACCGACCTCTATTTCGGTCTGGAACCTGATTATTACACGTACCTATTTCCAGTCCACAATTCCCGGGGAAGTACAGGAAAGCGCCAGCGTGGACGGCTGCGATGATTTTACCTTCCTGATTAAAATTGCAATTCCTCTTGCAAAGCCGATTCTGGCAGTAAATGTCCTGCTGTATGCGGTAGGCCACTGGAATTCTTATTTTAACGAAATGATGTATCTGAGTACGAATACCAAGTTCCCTCTGCAGCTTGTCCTGCGGGAAATCCTGGTTAATATGGGCACGGCAGGTATGACGCTTGATGTTACGAAACAGCTGGAGATGCAGGAAACAAAATATCTGCTGCAGTATTCAAGTATTATTGTTGGTTCTGTGCCGGTTATGCTGCTTTATCCTTTCGTTCAGAAATATTTTGTAAAAGGAATTATGGTAGGGGCGATTAAGGGGTGAGACTTGTTGGGTTGTGATCTGAACATTTCATTTTCGGGAAAAGAGTGGGGTGTCAGAATAAATAAAAAGGAGGAAAAGGTTCTATGAAGAAAAAAGTGTTGGCCTTGCTGTTATCCGCATGTATGGTAATAAGCATGGCAGGATGTTCATCCGGGGGGAAAGAAACCGCTGCTGGTAATACAGGAGGAGGCGGAGGAGAAGGCGCAAATGCAGCAGCTGAGGCGGGAGATACCTCCTTACCGGAAGGCTTTAACGCTACCGGCATGCCGATCATGAATGAGAAAATCACACTGAAGGTATGGATTGAAGGCGGGGCGGATATTGATTGGGAACAAAACCGGTTTGTAAAAGAGATCGAAGAAAAATCCAATATCAAGCTTCAGATTATTTCAACTCCTCTTTCCGATGCGCTCCAGAAGAGAAATCTGATGCTGGCCAGCGGGGATTATCCGGATCTTATTCTGACTGACTGGCCGACGGTATTTACAAAGTCGGATATTATGCAGTATGGGGTGAAGGAAGGGGTCCTGCTTCCCATTACGGATTATATTGATAAGTATGGCAACAATATGAAGCGTATTTTTGAGTATAATCCCAGCTACAGGGACAGATGTGTTGCACCGGATGGAGAAATTTATGGATTTGCACGTTTCTCGGAGTGCTACCACTGCAGCGCATATCCCAAGATTTATCTGCGTCAGGACTGGATGGATAAGCTGGGGCTGAAAATGCCTGAAACTACCGAAGAGCTGAGAGAAGTATTAAGGGCTTTCGTAAACGATGATCCTAACGGAAACGGAAAGAAAGACGAAATCGGTATGCTCGGCGCCACTACCTGGAATACGATGGTTGAATACGCATTGATGGGTATGTCTTTCCAGACAGTAAAACCTGATTTCTGGCTCAGCCTGGGCGCTGATGGAAAATCTGTGGAATTTTCTCCTTCTACAGATGCTTACCGTGAAGGTCTGCGTTATATTAAGAGCCTTTATGATGAAGGACTGATTGATGGTGCTTCCTTTACCCAGAAGGAGGATCAGCTGGCACAGACAGTCAGGACAGAACCCCATGTGGTTGGAATGTATGTCTGCGATCATGCTGGTATGGGTTATGACAATAATGATCCTGTAGAAGCAGAAAATTATCAGATCCTGATTCCCGTGGCAGGGCCGGATGGCTTCAGACGTCAGGGACAGAATGCGAATGAAGGTGAAGTACAGGGATTCCATGCGGTAATTACAGATGCCTGTAAGTATCCGGAAGCAGCTTTCCGTTTGATCGATGAGTTCTTCTATGATGATGATTATAATATGGAACGTAAGTATGGGGAAAGAGGTCTTGGCTGGGATTATTGTCCTGAAGGAACCAAGAACGTATTTGGCGGTGATGCCAGATATATTGTAAACTCTCTTACAGAAGATCAGAATGCAGAGATTAGTAAGGGCACGATGATGGTAGGACCGCAGGCTGACCTGGCTCCTTTCCGCCTTTCCATGCTTCCCGAGGTGGATGATATTTATCAGCCCGGAAACTATGAACAGCGTATTACTCTTGATACCCAGAAGGTAGAACAGTATATTCCGAAGGAAAGACTGGATTATACGGTATTTATTCCTCTGGACATGGCAGATGACTATGCTGAGATTCAGACGAACCTGAATAGCTTTGTCCGTATGGCTACCGTTCAGTTTATTACAGGTGAGCGTGACATCGAAACCGGTTGGGATCAGTATCTGAGTGAACTTGATTCTTACAGAGTTGATCGCTATATTGAAATATATAAGACAGCTGCCGGCAGATAAAACGGTTAAAACGGTCAGGCTTCCGGGAAACTCCGGAGCCTGGCTGTTTTTTAGTTACAGATATTTGTTCTTAGGTTTAGGGAAGGAAGGGACACAGATTATGGAATTATGGTACAAAGAACCGGCGTCTTATTGGGAGGAAGCGCTTCCGCTGGGAAATGGAAGGCTGGGGGCAATGGTATGGTCAGGGACAAAGCAGGAGAAAATTTCGTTAAATGAGGATTCGCTGTGGTCAGGTTATCCCCAGAACCACGATATTCCCGGAGCATCGGAATACTACAGGCAGGCACGCCGGCTGGCCATGGAAAAGAAATATGAAGAGGCGCAGGCGCTCCTTGAACAGAATGTGCTTGGGGAATTCACACAGAGCTATCTGCCGTTGGGTGAACTGACCTTGGATATGGTCCATCCTGAGGGTGAGATCCAAAACTACCGTCGGTCATTGGATCTTGGGAAGGCGCTTTCCAGACTGCAGTATTCGGCAGGGAAGGTAAATTACGTGCGGGAAATGTTCGTCAGTGCGCCGGATCAGGTTATGGTGATGCACATTTCAGCCGACAGGCCCGGCATGGTTTCCCTGAAAGCAGGTTTTTCCTGCCAGCTTCGGGCAGAAGTATCCACGGAAGAAAACAGAATGATCCTGGACGGAATCGCTCCCTCACAGGTGGATCCATCCTATGTTGATTCTCCGGATCCGGTTATTTATGAGGAAGCTCCGGAAAAGAAAGGAATGCGGTTTTGTGCGGTATTAGCGATTGAGCCTGTGGGCGGGGAAGTAAAAAGGCTGCCGGAGGGACTGGAAGTAAGCAATGCGGACAGCGTTACACTGTTTCTGGCCGCCCGGACAAGCTTTAACGGTCCGTTCAGGCATCCGTTCCTGGAGGGAAAACCTTATAAAGAACCTTGTTTCAGGGAACTGCTTGCCGCACAGAAGTCGGGGTATGACAGGCTTCTGGAACGGCATGTGAAGGAATACCAGCAGTATTTTAACAGGGTCTGCCTTGACCTGGGGCCGGGAAGAGAAGACCTGCCGATTCCACAACGGCTCGCCGACTGGGAAAAGGATGTGGATCCCGGGCGCTATGCCCTGCTTTTCCAGTATGGGCGTTACCTTTTGATTTCAAGTTCCCGGCCGGGAACGCAGCCGGCAAATCTCCAGGGAATCTGGAATCAGCATATGCGCGCCCCATGGAGTTCCAATTATACAATTAATATCAATACGGAAATGAACTATTGGGGAGCGGAAACGGTGAATCTGCCGGAAATGCATGAGCCTTTAATGGAGCTGATTAATAACCTGAGGGTCAGCGGAGGAAAAACAGCTGAAATCCATTATAATGCCAGAGGGTTTGTATCGCATCATAACAGTGATATATGGTGTCTTTCCACTCCGGTGGGAAACCGGGGGAAGGGTACGGCAGTGTATGCCTTCTGGCCTCTGTCGGCAGGCTGGTTAAGCGCGCATGTTTATGATCATTACCTTTTTTCGGGAGATTTGGATTTCCTGCGCCAGACAGGTTATCCCATTATCCGGGATGCGGCGCGGTTTTTCCTGGATGTCCTTGTTGAAAATGAGGATGGTAAACTGATTTTTGCACCTTCCACTTCGCCGGAGAATCAGTTTGTCTATCACGGCAAACCATGCGCGGTCAGTCAGACGACCACGATGACGATGGCAATTATCCGGGAAACATTGGGGAATGCTGCGGCCTGCTGCCGGTTATTGGAGACAGATCAGGAATTTCTTGCAGAAACGGAAGCGGCGCTTGAACGTCTTCCGGAGTATCGGATAGGATCACGCGGCGAATTACTTGAATGGAATGAAGAGTTGGAGGAAAACGAGCCGACACACAGGCATTCTTCCCATCTTTACCCTCTTTATCCCGGCAGGCAGATTTCCGTGGAGAAAACGCCTGAACTGGCAGAGGCCTGCCGCCGGACGCTTGAACTGAGAGGGGATGAAAGCACCGGATGGGCGCTGGCCTGGAGGGTGGCGCTGTGGGCCCATCTGCACAATGGGGAAAAGGCTTACAGTATACTGAAAAAGCAATTACGTCCTGTGGACGGAAGCGATCCCATGAATTACCGGCAGGGAGGAGGGTGTTATCCCAATATGTTCGGCGCACATCCTCCGTTCCAGATTGATTCCAATTTCGGTTCCTGCGCAGGCATTGCGGAAATGCTGATGCAAAGCACAGAAAATGAGATTGCTCTGCTTCCTGCGCTTCCCAGGGCTTTGGGAACAGGCATGGTTTCCGGACTGTGTACGCGCGCCGGGGCAACTGTTGCCATAAACTTCAGGGAGGGCAGGCTTGAAAAAGCAGAGCTGAAGGGAACAAGGCCGCAGGAAAGGGAGATGACTGTCTGCTATAAGGGCAGGAAGAAAAAAGTCATCCTCAAAGAGGGAATGTCAGTCAGTTTAACGGAGGCAGATTTTTGACAAATATGCGTAAGGTTTTTATATGCTTCTTTTCCATGCTTTTGTGGTTTGGCCTTTCCGGATGTGCAGAAGCTGAACCTGAACAGCCGGAAAATGTGGAAATACATTTTTTTTATAATCAGCCCTGTGCTTCCTGCGACGGAACAAAAGAGCTTTTTGAAATAGTATCGGAGGAACTGGATGATGTTTCCGAACTGTATCCTTATATGGTGTCCGTTTATAATGTATTTCGCAAAGAAGATGCGCAGATAAGGGATTCTGAACTTAAAAAACTGGGGTTTCAGGAAGAACTTGCAGGCTCTCTCACTTACCCGATTATGACTGTAAATGGAAATATTTATTTTGGGACAGATTCCATTCGTTCATCCATCCGGGAAGCCTATCTGACTGCGGGGGAGGATTTATTTGTTTATGGCAGAGGCGTCTATGATCCCACTAAAAATGAGACGTTAAAACAGCAGCTTGAGGATTATAAGCTGGAAAAAGGCAGCTCGTCTGTTGTTTATTTCTATCGGACCGTATGCGAGGAGTGTATCAGGACCAGCGGGGAGGTTCTGGATTTATTTCCGGAAACTGTAGTGGTGGACGGCGTTTCCTATCCGCAGCAGATAATCAGGATCAACACCAGGTCGGGAAGAAATACGGAAATCCTTCAGGCATTTTTTGAAATGTATGAGGTGCCTTTGGAGGATCAGATGGTTCCGATTGTGTTTACCGCCCGGGGATATCTGGCAGGCTATGAAGCGATTTCTTCCGGGCTGTATACGGAAATGGAACAAGGGGCCGGGCTTGGGATGAAATATCCGTCGGAAAAAGGTATTTTTAAATGATTGTGTAATGTAAGGCGTTGCGGTGAAGAAATTCCGCAGCGCCTTTTTGGCAGGGATATTTGAGTTTATGAAAAGGCAGGGGAAAGAATGTTGTTAACAAAAACACTTGCAAATTTATAGATTAGCGGTATAATAAAAACTAACCAGTCAGTTTTTATTATTTCAAGGAGGATTGCAGTATGTTTGAGAACAAAAGATCGCAGTTTCTGTCCGTTAATGTTATAATTTTTTTCAGCGGGTGTACCATATTGTTTCTTATCAGCCAATTATACAGTGTTTTGCAGGTATCATTAATTATGAAGGGGGCCGGTTCCGTATTGTTGCTAAGCTCGGTAATGACTGCAATGGTGGTGCCGAGGATTTTTCTGCTGCCGGTTGCGGGATTTTTGACGGATAAGGCGGGGGTATCCAGGACGCTTACGGGCGGGACCGGGATATTGGGAATTTTGCTGGTTTCCCTGGCTGTTGTGAATCAGGTAAATGCGGTAAATAAATATACTGTTTTTATATATGCGGTTTTGTTTGGAGGAATCAGCGCGGCTATCCTGCCGGCGCTTTATTCTGCGGTTCCGGCGCTGGTAAGCGGGGGAAATCTGCAGAAGGCAAATTCAGTGATGCAGTTCATCAGCCAGGGGTCATTGCTGGCCGGGCCTCTTTTTGCCGGAATTGTGATTGGAAAAATGAGCGATAATGCCTATGTGTTAATGGCGTTGGCCTCCATTGCCGCACTGTTTCTTTTTTCAAGGGTAAAATATAAGGAAAAACAGGGGCAGGCGGAGGTTCCGGAAGGCTCCCGGGCAGCTGTGCAGGGATCATATAAGGATTTATTTAAACTGCCTGTGTTATTATTGTTATTGGGCTTTACGGCCATTCTGAATTTGTGTGTCATTGGCCCCCAGCAGGTCGGATTTCCTGTCGTGGCCATGAACTGTCTGCCCGAAGGGGTGGACGGATATACGAAGCTGTTGTCCATAACGGGGCTGGGTTCTTTGATAAGTGCTGTTATCATTGGAAATATGAAGCGGAGGGAGAACGGGCAGTCCATCCGGCTGATACTGTGGTGTTCCCTGGCGCTGGGCGCTGTATGGAGTGTTTTCAGCTTCGGTTCTTCAAGGCTGCTGATTCTGGGCGCCGCGTTTGCGGCAGGGCTTTTATTGGGAATCATAAATGTGCTGTTTATTACAGTACTTCAGCAGCTTACGCCTGATTTCCTTGTGGGAAGGGTGATGGGCATTCAGTTTTTGTGTTCGGCAGGGCTTCAGCCGGTTTCGTATATGCTGACCGGAGTGGTGCTTAATCAGTTCAGCATCAGCCAGCTTTACCTTATATCAGGGGGAAGCATTATTCTTATTACAATTGTTATATTGGTTTATAGTTATAAAAGTAACACGATGTAAGGGCTGTACACCGTATACCTGAGATATGGTCTGCGGAAGTGATCCGGGAGCGCCGAAATCCGTCGCTTCAAGAGATTTGGGATGGATTTTCACAGCAGCCCGGGAGAAAAGGAACAGCTTCAAAATTAATGTATGGGGAGGAATCAGAGTGCCTAAGATATCGGAAGAAAAAAAGAAACAGCGTCAGAAGGATATTTTAAAAACCGCTTTAGGGCTTTTTTCCAGCAAGGGATATTATGCCACGTCTATTGATGATATCACAAGGGAAGCGGGTATCAGCAAGGGATTGGTATATACTTATTTTAAGAGTAAGGAAGAGATCTTTTTCGGGCTGGCGGAGCATTGGGATGAGCTGACGGAGAATCCTTCTCTTAAGGATGCGCTGAGCCGGGTTATTACCGATAATATGTCTTTGGCGGAAAAATTAATCTGTGTCTGGGATGAAAGTGTAAAGCAATGGACGCAGGAGGATCTGGTTTTTGCGCGGATTAATTTTGAATTCTGGCTGGAGGCTTCGAAAAACGAAGCGCTCAGGGAAAAAATGAAGGAAAGAGCCAGAGTCAGCCTGGGTATGGTGGAGGAAATCATCCTTAAAAGCAGACCGGAGGTTGATCCTGCTGCCGCCGCCGCTTTTTCAAGGTTATGGTGGTCGCAGATAGACGGGCTGGCCGCTTATTTTGTAAGCAATCATATTTTGCCGCCGGAGAGGGAGATGGCGGGGATCAGGGATATTATACTGCATATGTGCAGATATTTTGATGAGCAGGCTTAAAAAAGGATGAAAAACTGTGCGGCCGGGAACGGAGCGTATAAATAAAAACAGGAAGTGCCGTATATTGTAAAAAAATACGGCGCTTCCTGTGATACAGGGCTTTACGGTATGCAGGCTTTCAGTATAAAATCTCCGGCTTCTTCAAAAGCCCTTGTTCGTAGAGGACGTAGGAATCGGTCCAGCAGGGAGGTTCTGTAATGAAGGAGGCGGGGGAGTAGGAGTATTGGCGTTTTTCAGGGTGGTGCAGGGGGCCGAAGGTGTTCCGGCGGGTGAGGATCAGCCGGATGGCGTTCAGGTCCCGGATGAGAGCCTTGTGCGGGGGAAAGGCCAGGGGCACTTCTTCTTTTCCGGAAAGCTTCAGGAGGGCGCCTCCAAAGTCGGGGGCGGTTACGCTGCAAAGGGTGTTTTGCAGGCCTTCTATGTGGTAAGTGATGGCGCCGGAATAGAAGGGAAGGCCCTGGGGAGTGATGTCGCCTATGGTTATGGTTTCGGGCAGGGTGGTGAGGGTGGGGCGGTTATTGGCAAGCGTTACGCCGAACTCTCCCAGGAGGTAGACGGCTTCGATACCGCAGGTGCTGTAGTAGTCCATAACCAGAGTGATGGTGTTGGCTCCGGGGCGGAGAACTTCGTCTGGCAGGGGAATTTTGTCAAAGCAGATGTCTATCCATTTGCCGCTGCTTTTCCGGGGGATTTCCCGGCTGTTTATGAGGATTCGGCGGATGTGCTCCAGATCCTCCAGGGCGAGGGAAATTCCGGTGGGCAGGGCGTCTATGTGGAACCGGTAGGTCACGGTAATGGTGTCGCACAGCCGGGTGCTGCCGCCTTTGTATTTTACCTGATACCAGGGCTGGAGCATTTCTCCGCCGCGGTAGGGCAGCCGGAGATGGTCCCGGAGGGCGCGGTCGGCTTTGAGCACTTCCATGGGGGGCAGGCTGAGGCCGGTTTTGCCGGTGACGGCTGCCATGTCCAGGACGCAGATGTTTGGTTCGGACAGGGTGTAGCGGAAGATGTCGGGGAGGGGGAAGGTTCTGGTTCCCCGAAAGGCTTCCTGTTTCGGCAGGCGGCGTTTCCTTGCGGGAATGCGGTAGAGGCGCTCCCCTCCGGCTTCCAGATCAATGGTGAGATGGATTTGGCCGTTGATCACCTGGTATTCGGGTTCGGTGATTTTGCCGGTACGGGGATCCCATTGTTCCAGGTATTTTCCGGTCCCCAGACAGAGGGCTGCGTTGGCGCGGCCTTTTTTCCGATCCGTATTTAAGAGCAGGATCATGCGGCCGCCTTCTGTCCGGTAGGAGCGGGCGAACAGCAGGGAGGCGTCTTCGGTATCTATTTTTATTTCCCGGCCGTTTGCGCAGGCTTCTGTCAGCGCTTTTTCCTCCAGCGGGATGGTGGTGCAGGCGGAGGCTAGGGCTTTGACCTCCCCGGAGGGGAGAGCATCCACGAAGGCTGGGGGATTTCCTGCAAAAATCAGGGCGCCTCCCTGGGCGGCATAGTCTGTCAGGAGCCGTAGGGTGCTGCTGCGCAGGGTATCCACGCCGGCGACCAGGACTTTGCCATAGGTGCAGCTTCCGATGTGGAGGGTTCCGTTTTCCGCGTGTGCGTGGCGGGCCATGATATCTTCTTCCCCGTAGTCGAAGTCGATGCGGTTTCCGGTGAGCATGTGGAAGACGGAGGCATATTGCTCTTCCAGACGCCGTATTTCGGGATCGGTTCCCGTAAGGCCGTCAAAAGCGCCGCTGTAGGCTCTGGCCCATACGCTTTCGATAGGGCTGATGACCAGCAGGGCGGCATCCGCTTTTGCTCCGTGCAGGGCGGCGTGGATTCTGGAAAAATAGTCCTCCAGGTAGTGGTATTCGGGATACCAGGCGGACTGGTGCAGGATGCTGGCGGGATAATCCCGTTTCCCTTCTCCCTTCATGGTGTACCAGGACAGGTGAGGGCAGCGCAGGTTGACGCCAAACAGCGCCTGCCAGTCGCCGATATTTTTGTAGGCTTCAAAATCCATCTGCCAGCCGGTGCAGCCGTAAAGCTCGGAGAGAACCCATTTTTTATCCAGCTGTCTTGCCACGGAATCCACCTGTTTTGCGGCCCAGTAGCATTGATTGTTTTCAGCAAGAATGTCTATGCCGGGGTAGTCCATATATTCATAGAAGCGCATGAGGGAGCCCTGCATGATGGCCTGGCAGCAGAGGGAATCCTCGTGTAGTACGTGGCCGGTAAAAATGAGATGGTTTTCCCGGCACCAGTCAGAGATCGGCCGGGCGAAGCATTCCAGGAACAGCTGCTGGCAGAGTTCGAAATAGTCTCTTTTTACCCGGGACAGTTCCTTTTCTTCTCTGCGGAGGAATAGTTCGGGGAGATTTTCCAGCAGGCTGTAGCCGAAGCGTTTTTCAAATTCTTCGAAAAGGCCGGGGGTGTAGGGGGCGGCGTTTACCTCTCCTTCCGCGAAGCTGGTGAAAACACCTCCGCGGTGGGGCTCGTCCGTAAAAATCCCCTGGATTTTTGTGCCCAGCTTGTCTCCGCAGTGCTCCCGGTATTTTTCATGGGTGCTTTCGAGGTATTTGTCAATAGCCTCCCGGTTCATGGTGTTCACGTAGCAGTAGCCGTTGTAGTTGTCATTGCAGGCGGAGTAACGGGTTCGGAATTCCACAGCCGTTTCGCCCTCCTGCAGGGGCTCCCCCTCAGAAAGGCGGCGTTTGGAGGAAAAAATACCATCCTTGATGCGGCAGGCAAAAACAGCGGCTGTATCCGCGGTGCGCAGGGAATCCTTCCAGTCCTGCGGGGAAAACTGATTCATTTCCAGGAACATGGCCCGGTATCGCGGCTCCCTGGTCACCATGCCGCCCGCGCTTCCCGAGGGCCAGCGGTCTTCGTCATAAAGCCAGGTTTCCAGGCCTTTTTTGTTTCCATAGTCCGCGCAGCGGTTAATCAGACGAAACCAGTCCTCCCCCAGGTATTCCGTTTCCAGTCCGGTGCGGGAATGCATGAAAAATCCACCGAAGCCCATTCCCTTCATAACATTAATCTGGCGTTTCAGTTCTTTTTCTTCCAGCTTTCCGTTCCATGACCAGAACGGCTTCCCACGGTATTCCCGGGAAGGTTTTTGAAATAATCTTTGTCGTTCCAACAACTTCATGCAATCCTCCTTGTTTTGCGGAGCAAAATGCGAGCCCTAAGCGAGCAGAGGATTTTCCTCCTTATGGTTTCCGCATTGGCGCGTGCCGGTTTACTGCGGAAGACGAAACTTTTGTTATTGTTATTATAAAAACAGCGGAGGCAATGCACAAGGGACAAATTTCAGTTAAAAAAAATGAAAAATGTACGGTGCCAATATGGAGGATGGACAGGGTACAGATTTTATTAAGAAAATATGAAAAATTGCCACTTGCGTATCTGTGAAAACGTATTTAAAATGAGTGCATGTCAGGGGGGCTGGAGTATTTTTCATTGTGAATATATATCAGGGTCTGGGTAATTTCATTATAAATATGTATCAGGGGGCGGTGTTATTTTTTGATAATTTTCCGGGAAAAGCAGCCCTGAAAAATTACATTTGAATGCGCGTTTTGACGCAGGGGGGAGTAAATATGACGGCAGAAAAAAGTTATCTGTGTCCGTTGTTCTGGCAGCATCATGAGGATAAAGAAATTTTGCGCAGGGAACTGCGGCAGATGAAGGAAAACGGGATCGGAGGATTCATTGCGGAGTCCAGGCCGCATCCGGATTACCTGGGCAGCGGCTGGTGGGAGGATATGGAACTCCTTGTGCAGGAGGCAAAGCGGCTGGGGCTTAAGATGTGGATTTTTGATGACGGAAGCTATCCCAGCGGAACGGCAAACGGGCTGATTGGGGAACGGTATCCCCAGTATATGAAAAGATATCTGGCGGTGCAGTATGTGGACGCCATCGGGCCGGCCAGGGAACGGGGAGTCCTCATTGATCAGTGGCTGGAGGACGGGGAACGGTTCCTGTGCGCTGTGGCGGGCCGGCGGCTGGATCACGATGCCAGGTTCTCCATGGATTCCCTGATCGATGTGACCGGTTTTGTGCAGGACGGGATTCTGTACTGGGATATTCCGGAAGGGGAATGGCGGATTTTCATATGCAAGGTGACTGGGAACGGAGGGGAGGAGTGGACGAAGAATTATCTGAATCCGCTGGATCCGGAGGGGACCAGGGCTTTTCTGGATTTGGTATATGAAGAGCATTACAGACATCTGGGCGCAGATTTCGGGGATACCATACAGGGCTTTTTTACGGATGAGCCGCGGTTTGGGAACAGTCCGGGCTATGACAGGCTGTTAGGGGACGATATGGTGCTGCCATGGTCGGAAACGCTGCTTGAGGAACTGGCCGGGGAGGCTGGTTGCGGGGAAGCTTTTTCTGGGAGTTCTTCTTGCGGGGATTCTTTTGGAGGTTTTTTTTCGGACTTTGTCCGGCTGCTTCCGGCGCTTTGGTTTGACTGCGGGGAGAGGACGGCGGATGTCAGATATCGGTATATGGACGTGGTATCCCGGCGGTTCGGAAAGAATTTTATCGGGCAGATGGGAGACTGGTGCCGGGAACACGGTGTGCGGCTGATAGGGCATGTGATTGAGGAAAACGGAAGCCATGCAAGGCTGGGCTATGGGCCGGGTCATTATTTCAGGGCCATGGACGGGATGGATATGGCGGGAATTGATGTGGTCAACAATATCTATCCCGGCAGGAGGGACGGCAGGTTCCTGACGCATTTCAATAATTATGATGCGCAATTTAATCACTGGGGGCTTTCCAAGATGGCCAGCTCCTGTGCCCATCTGGATCCGCGCAAGCGGGGAAACTCTGTCTGCGAGGCTTTTGGGGCCTACGGATGGTCGGAAGGGCTGAAGACGATGAAATGGATTACTGACGCCATGTGCGTCAGGGGGATAAACCATATTATTCCACATGCTTTTTCCCCGATGGAATTTCCGGATCCGGATTGTCCTCCGCATTTTTATGCGGGCGGGAACAACCCTCAGTTCCGGCTGTTTTCCGTGTGGGCGGATTATGCCAACCGGGTGTGCGCACGGCTCTGTGACGGCGTGCACGTGGCCAGTGCGGCCGTGCTGTATCATGGGGAGAGTGAGTGGGGAGGGGCGTGCGATCCCTTTGAAAAGGCGGTGAAGGCGCTGATGCTGCGCCAGATTGACTGTGACGTGGTGCCGGGGGACTGGCTGGTGGACCGGGAGCGCAGCCGCGTGGAGGACGGGCGGCTGAAAATCGCGGAGGAAAGCTTCGGCGCGCTGATCGTTCCTTATGCGCAGTATCTGCCCGGGCAGGTGACAAAACGGCTGCAGGAGCTGGCGGCCCAGGGAATTGTGGTGGTGTTCGCCGGGGATTTTCCAAAGAGAAGCTATCTGGGGGAAAAATTCGAGCCTGTCTGCGGGATGAAGAAGGCGGCTTATGATGAGCTGGCAAGGATGCTTACGGAAATGGATTTGCGGGACATCGAGGTTGAGGACGGGGGAAGCTATGGGGAATATCTTGTCTTTTACCATTACAGACAGGGGGAGAGGGATTCTTATTTCCTGACCAATGAAAGCCTTTTTCAGAAGGTTGAAGCGGAAGTTTGTTTCCGGGACGGACGGCAGGCATGTTTTTACGATCCTATGACGGGGGAGTTTCTGGAAGCACATCAGAGACGGAAAGTGGGGAAGGACGGGGAAAAAACAGTGGTGTCCCTGCTGCTTCGCCCCTATGAATCCGTTTTTGTAGTGTTCGGGGAAACGGGTGTGAAATGCGGGAAGAACCGCCGGATGTATGCCCGAAAAACCGGGGAAGTGGTGGAACTTCCGGCGAAGGGCTGGGAAATCAGCGTGAGTGGACCGCTGGCCTGGCCGGAATTTACCAGGACTGAATATACGGAAACGGGCAGTCTGGCCGCACCGGACAAGCTGCCGGAATTTTCAGGCACCGTCCGTTACCGGATGAAGTTTGAGGCAAGGGCAGGGAGGGCTGTGCTTTCCCTGGGAGAGGCTTACGAGGCTGTACAGGTGTGGGTGAATGGACGGAAGGCGGGAGACGCCATCTGCCCGCCTTATCTGTTTTTTCTGGAGGAAGGGATGCTGCAGGATGGGGAAAATGAACTGGTGGCGGAGGTGACGAATACACTGGCCAAGGCGCATCATGACAATGTTTTTGACCGGTATTGGGTGCAGGAGCCTGCGGGGCTTTTGGGGCCGGTGAAGGTGGAGTATGTGGAAGAGTGACGGATCAGAGCAGAACTGATCCTGAATAAAGGGTTGCAGGAGGAAATGGGGACTATGGGAAAATATGATGTGGCGGCTTATGTCTGGCCCGCCTATACAGGGCGGGATAAAAGGAGCCTGATGTTCTGGCCGGAAGGGATGGGAGAATGGCAGTCTGTGAAAAATGCCGTGAAGAAGTTTCCGGGGCACAGCTGGCCGAGAAAGCCTCTGTGGGGCTATGTGGACGAGGCGGATCCTTATGTGATGGAAATGGAAATCGAGGCGGCAGTGGATCACGGCGTCAATGTTTTCATATATGACTGGTACTGGTTTGACGGAAGGCCTTATCTGGAAAACTGTCTGAACGAAGGCTTCCTGCAGGCGAAGAACCGGGATAAAATGAAGTTCTATCTCATGTGGGCCAACCATGATGTGAATTATACCTGGGATATCCGTCTTTCCTGGGAGCAGGACACCACAATCTGGAAAGGGGGCGTAGACCGGGAGGAATTTGAGCGGATCTGCCGCAGGATAATCCATAAGTATTTTGTACAGCCCAATTATTACCAGATAGACGGGGAACCTGTTTTTCAGATTTATGAACTGGGGATTCTGATCGACGGGCTGGGCGGTCTGGAAAATACCAGGGACGCGCTGAACTGGTTCCGGGAAGAAACAATAAAAGCCGGATTTAAAGGGCTTCACCTGCAGCTGACGGCGCACGGCGGCGTGCCCAATCTTTCCGGCCTGGACAAAGAGAGCGCAAAAGCAGGCGGTGATATCGGCACCTTCCTTGGTTTTTCCAGCGTTACTCATTACCAGTTTGTGCATATTACGGATATTGACCGGGACTATGAGGACATCCTTGCGGATGTGGAGAAGGAATGGGAAGAAATCGGGCGGGATTATGCCATTCCCTATTTTCCACATATTTCGGTGGGCTGGGATAACAATCCCAGATTTACCGGGCTGCGTCAGGGAATTGTGAAAAATAATTCCCCCCAGGCGGTTAAAAAAGGCTTTGAAATGGCCCGGGCCTATGCCGACAGCCATCCCAAACAGCCGCCGCTGATCACGGTAAACAGCTGGAATGAATGGACGGAAACTAGCTATCTGGAACCGGATGATTTGTATGGGTATGGTTATCTGGAGGCGTTGAAAGAGGTTTTCAGGGGAGAATAGCCCGAAAGAAGAAAATAAAAGGTGAGGCAGGAGGATTAAATGGTATGAAAAAAATAACTTTCCCGGACAATTTTTTGTTCGGAACCGCTACCAGCGCGGCCCAGGTGGAGGGAGGCGCGTTTGAGGACGGCAGAGGGATGTCCATCTGGGATGCCTTTGCACGGATCCCGGGAGCCATCGGCGACGCAAGCCTGCCTGACAGGGCCTGCGATATGTATCATACCTATCCGGAGGATTTGAAGCTAGCCAGACAGCTGCATACCAATTCCTTCCGGTTTTCCTTTTCCTGGTCCCGGATTTTCCCGGAAGGAACGGGAAGGGTAAATCAGAAGGGGCTGGATTTTTATAAAAGGCTGGTTGACGAGATGCACAAAAACGGTCTGGTGCCCAATGCAACGCTGTACCACTGGGATCTTCCCTATGAGCTGGAGCGCAGGGGCGGCTGGCTGAACAGGGATGCGGCGGCCTGGTATGGGGAGTATGCTTCTCTTTTATTCCGGGAATTCAAGGATTCCATTCCTCTGTGGGCGACGGTGAATGAACCGATAGCGACTTATGTGGGGTATGCGCTGGGCGGTTTTGCACCAGGAAGAAAGGGCGAGGCTTTCGGGCGTCAGGCGAATCATCATATTCTGATGGCGCACGGGGAAGGCGTCAGAAGGTTCCGGGAAGAGGGAATGGGAGAGGATCAGATCGGTATTGTGGTGGATATCTGGCATCACCATCCCTTCCGGCCGGAAAAGGAAGAGGACAGAAGGCTTGCGGAGCTGGAAAATGAAAAAGCCTACCGTTCCTATCTGAACCCTATATTCCGGAGCTGCTACACGGATGCCCTGCTTGCGTATATGGAGGAAACAGACAGTATGCCGCAGATGCTTCCGGAGGATATGAAGCTGATTTCCCAGCCGATTGATTTCTTTGGGCTCAACTGCTATAACAGGGTGCTTGACTGCGCGGAACCGGGGCTGATGGAAAAAGCGGCCGGAAATGGGGAAGGCGGGAAGAGGAGTATGAATCTTGGCGGGAATTATATGGATAATGGGAACGAATATTATCCAAAGGCCGTATATGATGCGGTTCATATTCTGAATGATACTTATAAAATCGGCATTCCCATTTATATTACGGAAAACGGGACCTTTAACTGCAATGAAACGGTGCAGCCGGACGGCAGGATTCATGATGAGCAGAGGATACAGTATATCAGGGGATTTTTGGGCTGGATCCATAAGGCCATGGAAGAAGGCGCGGATATCCGGGGGTATTATGCCTGGTCCCTGTTGGATAACTGGGAATGGAGCGCCGGATATACCTACCGGTTCGGACTGGTGCATACGGATTTTGAGACACAGGAGAGAGTATTGAAGGACAGCGCTCTGTGGTACCGGGAAATGATTGCTGAAAGAGGGTTTGAGACAGAGTAAAATGAAGCTGATATATGAAATCAGAATCGGAACGGGGGAAGGAAAACTGCCGGAAGAGGGCAGTCTCCTTCCCCCGTTCCGCTCTAAAGGATGGATAGTTAATGAAAGACCAAGGAGAAAAGTTGCTAAGAATTTGTATTTTTTAAATTCAGGCAGAAATCAATAAATTCCTCCATATTCGTATCCGGGTTTTTTCGGAGATTATCGCCAAACTCTTTTACCTGGATTACTTCTCGCCTTTGATATTTGGGGTCGGTAGGAAAAATTTTAATGTACTCCTGTTTTCGTGCATCACCCTTTTTTTCAAATTTAATATGCGATTTTGTCAGGACAGATTCAAGCTGCGGATTATTATATATTGGAAATATGTATCGATATGCCCAATGATTTCTGAACATTTCTTTGTTTATAAAGGCCTTCTTTTGTGCTTCATTACAATCATCTGTGTCTAAAATAATAAAGATTTTAAAATCATCAGTTAAAAATTTTTTTGTCTTAATTTTACAAATTTCCACATCCTCATAGGTAGTAATAAAATCTTGAAAAGTTTTGAATTTTCTGCCATTTAATATTTTCATTACGCTTGTGACCTGTATTGACTTTTCGCCCTTTTTATCACTTTCAACCGCGATTCTTATTCGTAGATTTGATTTAATGAAATCACACATTTGCTTTTCGGACTTACCATGACATATTACGACTGCTTTAAGATAGGAGAGAGTTTTTGTCATTGTACCCTCCTATTCCATCATTTGCATAAGTTCATTAAAATCCACATCCATTGTAATCGGGACGCCGCCATACATTCCCTTCAGGTAACGTTTTCTTTTATTTAGGTTGGGATGTAAATGTTCCTCAAAAGCACTTAATGGGAGTAATTCTTTGTTTGCATTTTCATCGACACTAAATATATAGAAGCATTCATCCGGTAAATCGGATTCCAACAGCATGGTATTATGGGTTGTCATAATGATTTGTCCGTCTATGGAATCATAAAGATTCTCTAAAACCGTATTTATAAGTAAATCATGTATTCCGGTATCCATTTCATCTAAAATGGCGGTTTGCCCTTCAACACAGGACATGAAAAAGGGGATTATCTCAAGTAAATACTGCGTTCCGGTTGATTCTTTGTCAAAATCTATATCTACTAACTGATTATAAATAAGTTTTTTAAACATCAGATGGTACGTTATTTCGTCATCTGTGAATTCTTTTTTGTAATATACCTGTTTGACATCTGAATATAAACGTGTAAAAAATTCATTCAGAAGCGTTTCTGCTTTATCAAGTTCATGAATTTCCAAAGAAGAGATTTTACCCTTATCCAAAGCACCAAGTATTTCATGGGATATTCCCATTTTCCCTCTTTCTACACGATATCCGGCTTTAACCCGGATAGACATTGTCATAAAGTAAGAGATGACATCAAACAATGCATTGCAGATTCGGGCTTTTACATATCCTTTTTTATTTTCTTCAATTTCATAGACAAGCAGGGAAAGCAAGGAATGTTTCCCCCAGAATTTACTTATTAAAATATTGATGTCCTCTTTATAATCTGAACTTTTAAAAATTTTGTCATTAATCCAGACATTTGTCTCATTAATATCAAAAAAGACTGTTTTATTTTTATTTAAAACAAAGTCAAGATGCTCAGATATAATGTGGGTATTATCAGTTTCAATACGGTAAACACCTTTTTTTCCATTTAGTTTAAAGCCAAATTCTAAAAGCATGGAATCCTGTGAATTGATTGTTTTAGAACTTTTAATTATTGATTCAATATCTTTCAGATTTTGCTTCATGAATTTCTGGAAAGAACTATCATCGAATTCTTCATCCGATACGGATTCACGAAGTTTTTCCAACATATCTTTTATAGACATAGTTCTTAATGTTTCATACAATGTAAAAAAAGCGGTAGCTAAATTCGATTTCCCTACGCCGTTTTCACCATAAATCAGTATGAGCTTTTTGGGATTGTCTCGTTTTCCCATGAAATTTACCTGAAAATCAACCAAGGAACAGTAGTTTTTGAGTTTGATATAAGTAAACATAGTTTTATCTCCTTTTTTGATATTATATCATATTTTTAGAAAAAAGATACAATTATATAATGAAAATTATTTGAAAAAGTTATATTTTATAATTAAAATAAGAAAAAGTATTTTGGAAAAGACCCCTAAGTTATTATTAATACCATCCATCTTGATTCCGGGCCAGAGCAGTCCTCCCTTCCTTTTCTTTATTTTCAGCTTCCTTCTTTTCAGGAAAGTGCTATAATATTATCAGTAAACATATGAAAAGAATTTTTAGTATCATAGCATAAGAATCCACAGGAAAAGGAGAAACAAAATGAAAGATTGGAAAGATCGAATCAAGGGAGACTACAGTGATCTGCGCGGGGTATGCCACAACCCTAAGGCCGGCCAGACAAAGGAGGAGATGGCTCAGCAGCTGGAGTATGCGGCGCGTCTGAACCTGAATGCCGTCCGCTTCTGGATGTCCCAGGAGGAATGGGAAAAGAATCCGGAGGCCTATGAGAAAATGCTGCTTGATTTTACAGACAGCTGTGAGGAAAAGGGAATAGGCATCATGCCTATTTTCTGGAACGGCAATTTTATTGAGGATTATACGGAGGCCGGCGAAGAGGAATGGAAGAAAAAAAGAACCTATGCTGAAGCGATTATTTGTCTGTTAAAGCCAAAGAAAGGGCTGCTGATGTGGGATGTTTTCAATGAACCGTTTTGCAATACCTATCTGGGAAGCGCCTCCCCGGAGGACTATCCCCGGAAAAAGGAAAAACTGGCAAAGGACTTAAGGAAGCACTGTGAACTGATCAGAGAACTGGATCCGGACACACCGATCACGGTAGGCCACGAACTGTCATCCCATATGGATTCCACATCCGATCTGGTTGACGTACTCAGCTTCCATGACTACATGCCTACCAGAAGCAGGATGGAAGCCGCTTATCAGACTGCCGTTCAGTTATCCGAAGCAGAAGGCGGCAAGCCGATCCTGAACACGGAAACCGGCTGTATCGGCAGGGCCAACCCCTATGACCTGGAGCTGGAAATGTGTGAAAAATACCACTGCGGTTTCTTCCTTTTCAACCTGATGATTGAAGGCTTCTGGGGGGAAATCCACGGTCTTGTATACCCGGACGGCACAATCCGGGATCCGGGTATTGTGGCTGCGCTGTACGGCTTCAGAAGAAACTGCGGCGATAACAGGATCCTTGCCAGAGGAAACCGGGAAGGCCATGCGCTCAAGGCGGTAAAAGCGGTGGAAGATGTCCTGAAGCTGGAAAATAAAGCCATGTTCGTCAGCAAGGCAAAAAGCACGGATGAGATTCTGGAAGCCGCAGAGTACTGCATCAATATTCTGGAGCCCTGCGAGCTGGTGCCGATGTGGGACAGCTTATCGGCACAGCTGTGCCATTATAGGAGCCAGAAGGCGGAGGAGCGTGACGAATGGGAAATCCAGCGGTTTGCCTATGACTGTGCCATTCGGGTGAAACAGGCCTTTTTAATTATGTAGGAATATGATTATAAAGGAATGCAGCCTGAGCCTTGATTGTTTCAGGAATGCTTAATGTGCATAGGGGAAGTTTACGCCCTCTTTGTAATAGTTAGCGGAAAAGGAATAAAAAAAACAGGAGAAAAAGTAATGGGAATTTGGAGTCAGGCAAAATGGATTACAGCAAAAAGATATGGAAAGCAGATGCCGGTGTTCGGACGGGACCTGTTCCTTAAAAAGCAGCCTGCAAAGGCGGAAATTCACATCTGCGGCCTGGGGCAGTTCGCATTATTCGTGGAGGGAAAGGAAGTAAACAAAGGCGTTTACGAGCCGGGCTGGACCAATTACAGGAAAACCTGCCTTTATAGCACCTATGATGTAACTGCTTTTCTGAACCGGGGAAAAAACAGGTTCCGGGTCATGATTGGAAACGGCATGTATCATGTGGACGGGGAACGGTATGTGAAATTCACCGGTTCCTTCGGGGATCCGCTACTGATTATGGCGCTCTGTGTGACCTATGAGGATGGAACGGCGGAGGAATTTGTCACGGACGGAGAGTGGAGCTGCTGTCCGGGGCCTGTGATGATGTCCTGCATTTACGGCGGTGAGGATTATGACGCGTCTGTCTGTGGCTGGAAGGCAGCCATATCGGAAGGAAAGGCGGAGTGGATTCCTGCTGCAATCTATGAGGGATCTGTGGGGGCGCTGAAGAAGGCCGGCCAGCCGCAGGTGCGGATTCAGAAGGAGCTGCAGGCCGTGGAGGTGTGCAGGCTGGAAGACGGAAGGATAAGGTATGATTTCGGAAGGAATTTTGCCGGGCGCATTAAGATTAAGGCCGCCGGGGAAAAGGGGCAGCAGGTTATTATTACGCCGGGCGAGCTGCTTCTTGGGGACGGAAGCATCAACCAGGAGTTTACGGGAGATCCCCATTATTATGTCTATACCCTTTCAGGGGAAGGGGAAGAAACCTGGATGCCGCGTTTTACCTATTACGGCCAGCGGTATGCCCTGATCCGGACGGATGCCCGGATTTTGGAGGTTACCGGGCAGGAGCAGTATGCGTCTTGCCCTGAAACTGGTTACTTTAAGTGCTCCAATGAAATGTACAACCGGATCCATGAAATCATCGTGGGGGCAATCCGCAGCAATATGCAGAGTGTTTTCACCGACTGCCCCCACAGGGAAAAGCTGGGCTGGCTGGAGGAAACACATTTGATCGGCCCTGGCATCCTGGCTGATTTCGATGCAAAAAAGCTGTTTGAAAAAATCCTGGATGACATGGAGGATTCCCAGACCCCGGAGGGCCTGGTGCCCAGCATCTGCCCGGAATTCGTACAGTTTGAGCTAGGCTTCCGGGATTCCCCGGAATGGGGATCGGCCAGCGTGCTTCTGCCCTGGTATCTGTATAAAAAATACGGTGACATGCAGTTGTTGGAAAAGCATTACGGACTGTCCGAAAGATACGTTGCTTATCTGTTGTCAAAAGCCAGGAACGGTATCCTGAATTACGGGCTGGGAGACTGGTTGGATGTGGGACATTATCCGTCTCACCCGGCCAATACGCCCATACCGGTTACGGCGACGGCCATTTTGTATCAGGATCTGACGGTTATGGCCGAAACAGCGTGTGTGCTGGGCAGGAAAGAGGAGGAAGAGCATTACCGGAAGCTGGCGCAGGACTGCCGGAAGGCCTTTAATGAAGCCTTTTTCTATCCGCTGTCCAAAAACTATGCTAACGGCAGCCAGACGGCCAATGCCATGGCGCTGTTTCTGGAACTGCCGGAGGAAGAATACAGGGAGCCGGTGCTTCAGAATCTGGAAGAGGATATCCGTTTAAAGGGCGGCCATTTTACCGGAGGGGATGTGGGGCATCCTTATATCCTGCGCGCGCTGGCAAAGTACGGCAGGAACGATATCATTGCGGAAAATTTTATGAAAACGGATTTCCCAAGCTACGGTTATCAGGTGAGCTGCAATGCCACCACGCTGTGTGAGGACTGGGACGGCCCCAATCCGGAGCATCCCGTGATGAGCCAGAATCATTTTATGCTGGGCGCGGCGGAGGAATGGTTTTACTGCTCCCTGGCAGGCATCCGGGCGGACGCTTCGGCCAGAGAGCGTATCCGGATACAGCCCTGCTTCCCGGAAGGCGTGGACTGGGTGGACTGCCGGACGCTGACCCCGGCGGGCATGTGCAGGGTATACTGGGAGAGAAAGGAAGAGTATATCCGGGTGGAGGTGACGCTGGAAAAAGAAGAAAGGATTTGTCTTATCCTGAACGGTGAAGAAGAGATCGTGAAGGTGCAGGGAAGCCTGGAAAGAGAAGTAAGAGTGAAATAACGCAAAGCCAGATACTGCAAAGCCGGATGCTGTTTTAGCTTTTGTAGATACCATAGTCCCGCTCCATCTGCAGCTTCATCTGGTGTGCCCTGGAATGGAAAATGGTCTTTCCGTCCCATGTGGCATAGACATGGATTTCCATAATGGACTGATCCGCCATCTTGTAGTTGATACTGAACATTGCGAGAATGTTGTCCTGCATTACCGCATCCATCAGCGCGGCCTGTCCAGAAGCTGCATCGTGGTGATGACGCCCAGCGAATACCGGGAGCGGAATGGATGGAATGTGTGATTTTTCTGCTGCCGGGTAATAAAAATAATAAATTCAGGCACACATTTTATGATTTTTGCATTATGATATTTATAAAGAGTTAGAATAGTGGAAGCGGACCGGGTGCGGCGCGCGGATGGGAGCGGATATGAAGAAAGTGATTTTCAGGGGAGTGGGGACGGCGATTATTACGCCGATGAAGGAAAATGGGGAGATTAATTATCCGGTGTTCAAAAAGCTTCTTGACAGGCAGGCGGACGGCGGGGCGGATGCTGTGGTGGTAGCCGGGACAACGGGGGAAAATGCCACGCTGGATGATGATGAGCATCTGGAGCTTGTGGAGTTTGCGGTGAAGGAGATTGCCGGAAGAATTCCGGTGATTGCCGGGGCTGGCAGCAATAATACGGCCCATGCTGTCTGGATGTCGCAGGAGTGTGAGAAAATCGGGGTGGATGGGCTGCTTCATGTGACGCCATATTATAATAAAACGTCCCAGGAGGGGCTGTACCGTCATTTCAGGGCCTGTGCACAGGCCACGGGGCTTCCGGTGATTCTGTATAATGTGCCTTCCAGGACAGGGGTGAATATTCTGCCGGAGACGTACCGGAGGCTGAGTGAGATTGACAGTATTGTGGGCTGTAAGGAGGCAAGCGGTAATTTCTCGCAGATAGCCGGGATAGCGGCGCTTTGCGGGGAGAACCTGACGATTTATACGGGAAATGATGATCAGATAACCACTGCGCTGGCTCTGGGGGCGCAGGGGGTGATTTCGGTGGTGGGAAATCTGCTGCCCCGGGAAACCCATGACATCTGTCAGGCTTATTTTGACGGGAACTGTGAGGAGAGCAAAAGGCTGCAGCTGAAATATCTGGAATTGATGCAGGCCATGTTTATGGATGTGAATCCGATTCCTGTGAAGCAGGCCATGCGAGCTATGGGGTATGATGTGGGAGAATGCAGGCTGCCTTTGTGTGATATGGATAGTGTTAAAACGGAAAGGCTGCTGCAGGTGCTTAGGGATTATGGGCTGGTTGAAGAGAGGGTGAAGGAGTGAAGGAGGGCGCCAAAAGAGGTGTCCGGCTGCGGAAGGTTTAATTATACTCATAAAGAAGCTGGAAAGTTCAAGTAAAACAGCAATCGAGTAGGAGAAAATTTCTCTGATTAGAGAAATTTTCGACCTCTCACACCAC
>ERZ507070.145-NODE-145-length-61339-cov-16.6514_pt1 | contig 61339 bp, 61 predicted proteins | sample MGYA00512865_ERZ507070 | MGnify/ENA metagenome assembly ERZ507070
TGTTTCTAGACAATTTGGGTAATCAGGAATTGGACAATTTGAGAGATCATAAACATGACGCAATGGGATATGAATCTCATTGTAAATCATATCAATTCCACTCCACGAGAGAGTCTTGGTGGGAAAACGCCATATGAAGCTGCTTTAGAAACACTTGGAGAAGATATCTTAAAAGCATTTCAGCTTAAGCCGATTGCACCCGATGAAGTCAATCTGACGCCTAAGCTGATACGCTTTAACCGTTAATAAAACTAATCGAAATCTGCTGTCAGACTGGATGTAAACTTTTCACATTTTTCGAATGTGGCTGGTGGAATTTAGTCTAGCACACCGAATTCCAGTAGCCCATTTAGCATGCCTTGAAATCGAGAAAATTTCGATGAGTTACATTAATTATAGCAGAAAACGAGAGATTTCAAGCAAAAATCTCTCGTAATTTCAGCAAAATTTAAAACATGATGGAATTTACTCTTGCACTGGAATTTACTTTTTCAAGTCAGCATTAATTTAAAATTTCATCTTATCTATTATTGTTATGCTACATTTCAAATATCCTAACATCTATTTAAACAGCCCTTGACATAACTTTTTTTGAATACCTCCGAAAAGTTTTATTTTAGCTCCTGATTTAGAAATAATATAATCCGCCGTTATAGGAATTTGTCTCCACGACAATTTATGTTCTGGATATTCTTCAACAAATTTGATTGCTTCCTCCTGACTTGCTCCATAAACGATTCCTTCCATACATGCCCAAATTGCAGCAGAAGTACACATTGGACATGGCTCCAAAGTTGTAAAAAGATAGCACTTTTTTAATTTACGCCTTTTTAAAATTTTCGATGCCTTTCGTATTGCTGCTATCTCCGGATGATTTGTCGGATCTAATTCTTTTCTTAATGAACTTCGTGAAGAAGAAATAAATTTTCCCCTGTCATCGGTAATAATTGCTCCAATAGGATACTGATCATCGTCCATATTTTGTCTTGCTATTCTAATACATTCCAACATTACTTTATTCATCATTTTTTCTGTCATTATACCAATCTCCTAATCAACTGGTCAGAATCTCCGCTTCCCGACTCCAAATATATAGATCCATCTGGTTCAAGAACATAATATTCTTTCTCATACATATCATTGTAATGTATCGTTATCTGTCCCTTATATTTTTCTCCCAGGTATCTTACCTTTTCAAGATTTTGCCGAAGCATAAAAACAGTAGCATGATTTTCTTCTATAAATTCTCGTCCTCTTTCACGCGGAATCAACGTCTGAATCGTAACTTTGTCTACACCAATTTTTATAGCTTCCACAACCACCTGCTCCACCATATGAACATTCTCATTCATTAAAACCATATGTATTGTTACCGGAATATTATATGACACTAATTTTACAATATTATTATAAGTTCTCTGATATGCCCCTTCCGTCTGGGTTATAAAATCATGAAATGATTCGTCTCCATGTAAACTTGTAACAACACGAATCGGATATTTTATAAGTTCTGGTATTATTTTATCTACATCATACAGATTACTATATACAATGGTATCCATTCCAAGATTTACACTATATCTCACAATTTCCATAAACCCTGGATGTCGCGTAGGTTCTCCACCTCCTAATCTGGCTCTTCTTACTCCGTTATTTTTTAACAGGCAGAGACATTGCTTAACAACATCTGTACTTAACATTAACGTATTTTCACTACATGCAAGGCAAAATTTACACGAAAGATCACATTTGCGATTTAACCGAATACACACATTATGCGGCATTTTCCATACATTTTTTCTTGGTTCTGAGTATAAATCCGTATATCGGGCAGGTGTAAAAATATATCGGGCAAATGTCCTTCGTTCATTCTTATTATGCTCTTTTTTTTCGGCTTCCCGCTCCATTTGTTCAAGAGTCATCCATTTATAATGTACCCCATCAATTTCAAACTCATTATTTTTTAGTAATTCCGGGAAGCTATCAATATATACTACATAATAAGTATTATAATAAGCACGCACAGTATTCCAGTCTTGAGATATTTTAGGTTGGTAAATCGATGCCTTTTGATATAAATGTATTACGTCCCTAGGTATTTTTAACGCTGCTCCAATTGCATTTTTCAAACTTTCTTCATCTCTCTCTGCCGCAGTGGGAAAAGAAAGAAACATATATTCATTCCATTTTCCTTCAAAATACTTCGTAAGTATACGATTTGATTTATATCCCATAAAGCTATCTTTGATTGCAATCAAAGAATAACGATGTGCTGAAACATCTAATTTCACTATTTCCCGATATAATTTTTCAGCATTAAATTTTGTTTTCAAGGCTATGATAACCTGAGCCAAGCCATAAATGATCTGTCCAATCGCAAAACACCAAGATACAATATTTAATATATTATTATTAATTTTTCCCGAAACAATGGTATACACAAATGCCAACCCACTCGCTATAATGAGACTTCCCTCTGCGCAATTAAAACCAATATGATTTTTATGTTCCAATAATTTATTATGAAGGCTTTCTTCATTTATTTCTAACACTAGATCCCCCTCTCCTTCCATCGTTATTATACGATAAAAGATGAATTATTCCAACATTTCATTCAACCAGTTCCATTCACCTTTTCATTTTCATTAAATATTCTTGTGTCACACCGTATTATTCAGCCAGTTTATATGTCTATGTAACAAAATACCACCAGGGACACAAAAAAAGCCACTATTCCCGTCCCCGATGGGCACTGAATTTGTAAGCGCCACTACCACCCGTTGCAGAAACATGAAATGTAGTATCCTGTCCTAAGACTGGTTCATTCCATTCAACCTTTAGTGTTACTGCTCCTGAAGTGCTTGTGCTGTTATAACTGTAGGCTGTATCTTCCTGCGTTGAAACGTCAGAATCCGTGTTCTGTTCCAGCACATTCTCTGAGTCCTCTGCTTCCAATGAGTTCCCCTCTGTTAATGATTCCTCACTACTTGCATTATTCAAAGAAGTTCCAGCATTCTTCTCAACATTATTACTTAATTCTTCATCATCTACTGAATCCGTCTCAGATTTTTTAAATGTCCCATGATCAGTCTCCGTGTTTCGTACATCTTCTGCACTCGATATTTCCGCTTCTGTTTGTCCGTAACTTTTGATCGGAGTAACCCAAACAGACGATAGAATCATAACAATAATCATGAAATATGATGCTATTTTTTTCTCATATCTTCCCCTCCAGTTGTTACTTTGGTAATTTATTTTCACGTAGTCTGACCCCAATGTAGTTCTATTTTAATAATTTGCAACACTGGATTAAAATCGTCTTTATTATAATATATCTTTCTCTTTGGTTATTAAATACTTCCTTGAGTCATATTATATATTAACAGACCTATTAAATTAATATATAACATAAAATGAAGCCAAGCACTATTAAAACTTTTCAATTTTACACAAAATATTAATCCGAAAGGAATGTATTCTTATGCATAATTTTATTCTTCTTATAATTATTGTCTTTGCCATTGCATGCCTGATTGTTGTCTGCTGCTTATGTATTGCATCTACAAACTGGCGAGATGACAGACATGATTATGAGTTAGATGATATCAGGGATAAATCAGATGAAAACAAGTAAATATGATAGCACCTCAATGTTCATGATATTAATATTTTTCACATATCACCGTATTAAAGTATTTCTCTAAAATTAAAACTGACTATCCAGCCAGTTCTAATCTCTATACTTTGACATACTATAAATCAGAAAATAGATCTTCCTTATACACTTCTGTTTTCAGCATCTCCTCAAAGTTCTCCTTCACTGTAACCACATCTTCCTTGTATGTCATACCATACCAGGTATCATTACTGCGTAATACTTTGACTGACATCTTATTTTCTGCTAATAATTCACCAATAAAAGTTGGAATCAGACATTCCGCTTTCATTGGATCAGCCGGGACTTCATTCTTAAAGGAATCAACAAATCCTACTTCTAAGGTTTCCAAAAATGCCGGTGTCAATCCCCACATATTTATAGATACTAGAGAATTCATATCAACAGCCACGTCGTCTGCTTCTGCTCCGTCCGCAGTCTTTATAATGTTCTTTGTCTCAACAACCTCAGTCAGATTGTTCTGTTCGTCCATCTTGCAGATACCACGAGTCACACCGCCGTTATCGGACAAAGTGTTCTTCAAGACAAATCCTGCCATACAAGACTTGCCGCCATTTAGCAGATACTCATGAACAGCCTTAAAACCTTCCTTGCCATAGTAATCATCTGCATTGATGACAATAAAAGGAGTCTTGATGATCTTCTTTGCTGCAAGCACGGCCTGACCGGCTCCAACTGCTTGATTCCCGTTCCGAAGCGGCTGCCGATTCCGGCTGCCATGATACGTAATGCTGTTTTCATTGTATTCTCCCTGTGCTATCTTTTGTTCCACTGCTTTAACCGACTATCCTTTAACATATACATATCTTTTCTTTTTGTTTTCCCACTTTATAAAATTTTAATGGGGTCTGACCCCAAACGTATGAACGAATGTATGAACGTATGTAGAAAAACATTGCAAGGAAAGAAAGAAGTAATGAGAAACCAAACGGCTCGTACAAAGCAGTCAGGATGTTTGTGAGGATTTTGGCTAATACTTTTATTACTTCCATTACAGATCACTAAACAAGTCAGCTTTGTACACGCCATTCTCCAGCATCTTCTTAAAGCTGTCCTTTACAGCTGCGACATCCTCATGGTAGGTCATGCCGTACCAGGTGTCGTTGGTCTTCAGTACCTTTACATTCATCTTGCCTTCACTCAGTAGTTCACCGATGAAGATTGGAATCAGATACTCGGCTTTCTGAGGATTACTTGGAACTTCCTTCTCGAAGAACTCTTTGAATCCGTCCTCCAGAACATCCAGAAAATCAGGAGTCAAGCCCCACATATTCATGGATACCAGAGAATTCACATCCACAGCCACACCATCTACCTCTGCTCCATTTGCGGTCTTAACGATGTTCTTAGTTTCCACAACCTCCGTCAAGTTTCCATTCTCGTCCATCTTACAGATACCACGAGTCACACCACCGTTATCGGACAACGTGTTCTTCAAAACAAAACCTGCCATGCAGGACTTACCGCCATTTACCAGATACTCATGGACAGCCTTAAAGCCTTCCTTGCCATAGTAATCATCTGCATTGATCACGATAAACGGAGTCTCAATCACGTTTTTCGCTGCAAGCACGGCCTGGCCGGTTCCCCACGGTTTTGTACGGCCTTCTGGAAGAGTTCCCGGAATATTATTAATATCCTGAAAAGCATAATCCACCGTTACGTTATGAGAAGAGCAAATGGAGGCAATGCGATCACCGATAACCTCTTTGAACTCCTTCTCGATATCCTTACGAATGATAAATACCACATGATTGAAACCAGCTTCAATTGCATCATGGATTGAGTAGTCCATGATGATATGGTTTACATCATCGACCGGCTCCAACTGCTTAATTCCTGTTCCGAAGCGACTGCCGATACCAGCAGCCATGATAAGTAATGTTGTTTTCATTTCAGTTGTCCTTTCATGTTTGAAGACTTACCATATGTTTATAAATTCTTTAAAAAGTTTATCTTCTCTTAATGGGGTCTGACCCCATTAATTCTTTCTTTTAATTCTTGATAATTTTCTATAATACCATTATGTACTACTACGATATTTCCGTCATCACTTCTATGCGGATGTGCATTATTCTCTGATGGTTCTCCATGAGTCGCCCATCTAGTATGTCCAACTCCACATGAACCAATCACTGCCTTACCGTCATTCGTTTTCTCTGCAAGAATTTTAAGACGACCTTTTGCCTTTACAATATCTACTTGCTTCTCTCCATCACAAACAGCTATTCCTGCTGAATCATATCCTCAATATTCTAACTTAGACAGACCACCTAATAGAATAGGGGTTGCTTGTTCATTTCCTGTAAATCCAACAATTCCACACACAATTTTTCTCCTTTCATTTAAATCAAGAATCACTTTATTTTCAAAAACCAATCGAACATTATCCCGAAAAGTTTTTATACCAATCTATATATTTAGAAAAATCAACTATATTTATTCTTTTATTTTCTTAATAATTCCAATGAGTTTTTGTCTATATATAAAAGCTCCTACAAATATAATACCAATCAATGCATACCTTAGCCAAATATAATTATAAAGGACTAATGTAAATAACATCAACATAACTAATAAAATAGATACACTCATTACTATCTTTCCTTTAATTATAGAAATACTATTTAGATATTTTTTATTCAAATATCTATATAAAATATAGTGCCCTATTGAAAATAAAATATAACAAACAACCGTTGTATATCCAGCTGCGATATAGCCATATTGCTTTATAAAAATCCAATTTAAAAGAATGTTAAGTACTGCACCTAAAACAGAAACATACATTGTATACTTTGTTTTTTCAAAATAAAATTCGACATTTACAAACAAAGCATACACAGCAATAAAATACACCGAAAGAGCGACTGGCGGAATAACCCACACTGCCTCATAATAACTTTTCGGAGCAAAAAATTGAATTAACTCTGGTCCAAAAAGCATCGCTATAAATGTAACACCTGCCGCTATTATTAATACATATGTACTCGTTTCTTTTATTTGTGAATACTTCTTTTGTTTCAAACAATTATATAGGCTTGGAACGAATGCCGAGTTAATTGCATTTGTTAATAAAGACATAATCAAAGAAATATTATATGCTACGCTATATATTGCCGCTTCACTTGAACCAACTAATCTACTTATCATTATACGATCTGCTTGGTTCAGAATTATTTGTGATAAATAGTGTGGTATAAGAGGAAGATTAAATGCTAATGCATATTTCCAATATTCCTTATTAAACAGTTTAGAACATTTTTTTATAATATAAACACCAAATATAATTCCAAAAATAATCTGAACAAAAGCATATGAAAAAATTCTAGCAAATGCTTTATTTTCAGATATTACAACCGCAACAATTCCTAATAATGGACTAAGAAGGGACATCACAACTGTTGATATAACAAGATTTTTGTATCTATATTCAAATCTTTGTCTCGCTGACCAATATGAATATGCCGGAACGCACAACATTTCTGCAAACATTATAATCATATATGAGGGTTTTAATTCTAGAATCTTATCCCACATACTTATATCTATACAATATAATAGAAAAAATATAGCTGTTGCACATGCTGACAACCCTAACATCGCTGCTGTAAATTCATCTCTTTTATTCTCAAATTTTACCAATCCCTTATTATAGACACCAGCAAATAAATTGAGTGTTACTATAATCGTCAATATAGAATACCATGATTGATAGACTGAAAAAATTCCATATTCTTCTGTTGACATAATACGAGTAAATATTGGAACAGATAGCATGGAAATTCCCTTTTGAAAAAAATTACAAAATGTAAACCATAAAGATACTTTAATTCCTATATTTAATTTTTTATAATAGTTAATAATTCTTTTTGTCATACTAAATGTCCCTTTTCTTTTTATTCCGTTCTGTATGAATACACCCCTAAGCAAACAATAATAATATATAAAATCATAGCATCAGATGAAAACACTGCTGTTGCAGCAGAAGAAAATAAACTTGTTACAATAAAAAACAATGTATTATAATAAATCCATTTATTAAATCTACTTCTCTTTATAAGTTCTTTTCCTATAAAAACAAGAAGAAAAATCATTATAAAAGTTCCAATGACTCCAAATTTCCCCATTACTGCAGGCCAATAGCAATCTGTTAATTCTGTCATTCCATCAGTGGACTTATTCAGTCGGTAAATCATATTAAAACCGTAGTCATAATATAATAATGAATAATTTTTAAATGATGCACTCGTAGCATAATTAGCAATTCCCGCACCAAATGGAAAAAAACGAATTGCTATCAAAATTCCTGTTGTTAGTAATATTGATCTTGTTGTTTCGCCTGAATAAAAATACTTCTGTATAGCACCACTAGCAACAACTAGCGTGCAAATCCCTGCTATTATAATATATCTCAGTTTTATTCTAGGTATACTTTGCCTATCAAATACAAAAAAGCATAATAGAGCAGCCAATAAAGAAGACAAAAAACAAATGCTCTACTTCGTAGCGTTGAAATCCAAACAACAGTCAAAATTATTCTATATTTAATATTACTGCATTTCATTTCTACTGCATTCATATTAGCAATTGTTAATATCATCATTGTTGCTAAACAATACCAACTTAATAGTGCGGGCTGGCTATAAATAAACATAAATGGATGTAATCCATATTTTGCTCGTGCTGCAGACAGTTCAATACCATATTTTGTAACTGGACTTATCACTAAACATACAAATGATGCAATTACAAACAGCTTTGCAGCCTTATGGAGTATCCTAATAGTAGATTGCATAGATTCATTAAGGTTTTTAAGTATATAATCAAATGATACATACACAATAAACGCCTTAAACCAAACTAATGTTCCGCTTAATATCGTTCCCATAGTTCGAGAATACCCAAATCTCATATTTCCAATTAACCCAACTATAATTAAAGCTAATATGAAGCACAAAATTTTCAAATCATATGCTTTTTTATTATTAACCCTAAAAATCCAACAAGAAAAATAGCCATTACACACTCATCATAGTATGAAAATTGTGGAATTTTCTCCACAATAACACGTTGCAAAAAGATAAACTCACAATCAATAAAATAAAAATATCCCTAAATGAAACCTTTTGTTTATACATAATACATTACTGTTCTTATTATGTTCTATTTATTGTCTTATACATGGCATTTCTGTTAGATGAATATATTTAATATTTATTAGACCGTCTCTGTTCCTATTCTTGATATTATAAGCATAATTTGAACAGTAAGAGCATATAATAAAACTAAATCAGATACCTCTGAAATGCCATTAAATGTATTAACGTCAATAATTAGAACAGCTAGGAACAGTGCCCCCCCCGTTCTAATTATTTTTGAAAATGGCTTAATAAACATAATATAACACCATCCTATCGTCGGTAAAAAACCGATTCTATATATTAATGCTCTGACAGGATATTCAAATGCATTTGACGCTCTACTACTTCCAATCATTTGAGTCCATAAAGCATGCGTTCGCATTCCCGTTCCATAAAATAAATGTACATTTAGTATGTTCGCATTTTTTAGCAGTTCCCAAGCTTCATTTCGCCCTGCGGTTAGCGAAACGGCTGACATTCTACCTAAAAGTACATCAAAAACCCCCAAATATTGAATCACTATAAATAAACAAGCAACTATTATAATAGACAATACCTTTCTTTTTTCAAACATAAGGTCTATTACAATAACCGCTGCTACTAGAAATGTCCCTGTTCTACTTCCAGCAATCAATACACCTAATGTTGAAATTGCATATATGAAATAGCGATTACACAATATTTTATTACTTCTTTTATTGTAAAATAAATTTAATAATAAAAAAATAACAAAAACTTCTGATACAAATAAACTTTGTCCTAAATATGATGTAAAACGATAAGTAAAAAGTCCAAAATCTCTATTAACAAGATATTGTGATATTTTGGGTGTCAGATTACTGGCAAACCATCTTATAACTGCACCACCAAGAATGGTATCTGCAAAATAAATAGCTAATTGTATATATACAAAAAAATTATAAATTCTGATTAATTTTCTTGCGACTGTATCATATTCTCTTATGATAGAAGAAAAATCAAATAATAACAACAGCAATGGAAGATACATAATCATAAAATTGCGAAATATCTCACTACCTGTGCAGTTATTCAACAAATTTACCGCCAACATTTGAAATGTAAGTACTAGCCACAAAAGGAAGCTCTTAATAGACAATTTTTTTTCAAATCTAATAAACAATATTGATAGAGCAATTATATAAATTATATTCACTTGATATAGTAGTGGTGATAAACCATATCTTATTTGATTACCAAATAAAAATATTGAAATCAGAGTTAAAAATAATGCACTATATCCATCAATTCTAACTTTCATCGCTAACCTCTTTTCCCGAATATAATCTTTCCAATTTTTTCACAACATCATTAATATCATATCCACTTTGTCTCACTTTATATGTTTGATCTTCTCGATCAATTTTATCTGCAAATTCCATACATATTTTTGCCCATTCTTCCGCTGATTCTGATAAACTAATTCTTTTTAAACATTCTGTAATATTCACTTCATCTGGCAATACATCTGATACAATTGTCGGAAGACCTGCACATTGAGCTTCAATTGCAACCATTCCTAACCCCTCATAGTTAGAAGGGAAAATAAAACAATCCATTGCCTGCAATAAATCAGGAACATCTTCTGTTACTCCCCAAAAAATAACTTTATTTTCAATTCCTAATTCAACAACTTTTTGTTTGATTTTTTCTTGTAATTCTCCTATTCCTACTAAAAGTAGAACCGCATTTTTCTTTCTTTTAACAATGTTATAAAATACATCAATTAAAAATTCATGGTTTTTTTGATATACAAATCTTCCTATGTGTCCCACAACAAACTTATCTTCTAAATTGTATTTTTTTCGGATAATATCTCGTGTTTTCGGATTAAATACATATTTATATACATCTATACCATTTTTAAAAAGATAATACCTTTTTCCCTTTACAACAGCTTTAGGGAATAAAAATCTTGCCGCTTGCTCCGAAATTGCTATATAATCAGTCACTACAAATGGAATAATTACTCGAAATATTGGTTGCATTATATTTCTTAATGTCAATTTTCTCTCATAATTATCATTATGTGCATGAAATATTATTTGCGATACACCTGCCATTTTTGCTGCCAACGCTAAAATAACATCATATGGCGTTGAAGCGTCTATATGAACTATTTCAATATTTTCATCATGTAATAAATGAACGGTTCCTGATATTTTTTTAATACCTTTAATAATTGGATTTTTTATAGTACTAACATCAACAATCAACTTAGGCGATCCTAATTTTGTAGCTCTTTCATCACAAAACTCCTTTTGATTTCTAAATACAAGATAATCAAACTCATATTTCTTTCTATCAATTTTCTCATTAATCGTCAAAGTTAAGTTTGAAATTCCTCCAGCTCCCATAGGAATAGTATGTACTATTCTAATTTTTTGCATTTTTTTCACCACACTTATTTATTATTTAATCCATCTACCTGTTTATGATATTTTCTTCGTTTTACTGCCCGCATTGTCTTAAATATAAAACTCCGGCATGGAGTTTTATTAATTATCTTTCTTGCAATGCCTATAATATCTCCTTTAATAGTACGCGGCTCCCATTTTTTTATTAATTCAACATATGACATAATTTGAAAATCATCAAAAAACTCTTGTCTATTTCTTGGTTTTTTTATTTGCTTTTTTGGTCCTCCAACAATATTAGATACTTTATCTTCCAAAATTAATATATTATTTTTTCCCTTTACTGCATTAAGTAATTTTTTCCCTTTTTCAGAATGTACCCAAAGTTTTGTTGTTCCTTTATCATCATCCATTTTCTTTGATTCTTGTCCTATTTCCGTAAAATCACCAATTGTGAAATCACTCACTCGCGGAATTTCTCTAAACTGACATTCATAGCAAGATGGTCTAGTGTTATAATAATGTTTAAAGAAAAGATTCGCATGTACTCTACTATCATATGTCTGTTCTATATATTTTCCATCCTCAAAACATACTCTTATATTTGGCGTTGCATAACCATAATGCTTATTTCTAAATTGAACTTCTTTTACTGCATTCTGATATTTAGAATTTAAATATTCAATATATTCAGCAAAAAGCCCCGGTGATGAAACACCAAGACATAACAAGTCAATCAGATATAAATTCTCATCATTGTTAATATAATTTTTGAGTCCTTGTACCTGACAAGGTGTTCCTGCAAATAGGACTTTTCGTCCATTTTTTAAATCTTTTTTTATATTTGCAAAGCAATTTTTTAAATCACTTTGAACATATTTTGATCCACGTAACTCTAATAATGCATCTTGCGTTGTTACTCTCTTATGGCAAACAACCATATTATCATAACCTACTGCGTATACAACTGCATTTTGTTCAATTAAAGCATCAGCAATTAAAGAAAAAGCTCCGCCTGCCGTACTTGTCATACGCTTTTCTTCGTTTAGATATTGTGCTGCACAGTACAAACTCTGGCTTTTCCTAGTTCCCTCTTGTTTATAAAATGGACATATTTTTTCACACGCATGACATTCAATACATTTTTCTAAATTTACGAACGGATACAGAAATCCTTCTTCGTCATATTGCATTTCAATGCATTTTTGCGGACAACTGTTTACACATGCGGTACATCCACAGCACTTATTTTTATCTGAAATCTGTATCATTGTAACATCCCTCATCTTATCTTAATGCATTTATTAAATAGTTTTCTGCATAAAATCGCAATTCCTGAAGTTTTAATTCAACTTTATCATAATCAATATTCTGAAACATATCCTGAACAATATTACCCTTAAATCTTCTATCAATACCTATTTGATTAAACAAACTATCCAGTCTTGAATTTCGTGAGTTCTTGCTATTATTTCCATAACGATTAAAAGAAATAAATTGCTTATGATTAATAATAGAAAATACACTTCCATGAAAAGAATCCGTACATACAAATGAAGCATGGCGAATTAGATTGACAAACTCTGCCGGTCCAATGTCATATGGTGCATAATCTCCAAATTCTTCATCCGATTTAATAAATTCATCCATATGTCGCAATGTCACAATTTTTAATCCCGTTTCATTGCTCAACTTTATAGCTTCTTTTCTCTGATCCGGATTATTACCCAAAAAATAACAAAAGATATAATCTTCCTTGATTTTACGTTCAACTGGTATATTGGCATCCCAAACATCTTTACCTATCACCAATGTCGGATCTACAATTACTGAAATTTCTCTCCCCGTTAAATCTTTAATCAATTTTTGTCCAGAATGTTCTCTTACACTTATATGTTCAATTCTATTCAAATACTCGATAGTTCTATTTTTTTGTGAATCTGGAATTTCAGTAACTCCAAAACTGGCAGCATAAGCTATTTTGTTTATATCATCTGGAACAAACATTAAATTAAAAAAATTTGTATCTAAACCAGAAGGCAACCATAACTGGTCACTACCAACTAAAACTGAATCAAATTTTTTTGCATATTTACATAACTCTGGATAGCTTCTTATAACAGGAGAAAAATTATTAAAATTATTTTTCCTAAACTGCTCAAAAACCCTTGCTCTAATCGCATCATTTTGTGCAAAACTTTTGTTGGCTTTTTTTCCTATCTTTTTTTTCAGACTTCTAATTTTGGAGTATCGCATATCAGGAAGAAGCAATCTATGTAATGATGTTACATAAAATGCTACGTCTTTTTTTCTTTCATATCGAATAATTTCATATTCTACATTCAATTTTTCTAATTCTAATAATGTAGCATATGACTGAAGCATACTCCCATAATTCCAGTTTTTATATACGATACATAAACCCACTTTACTCATATTAATATTTATCCTTTACATACATCAAAATATACTCGCTCTACTTCTTTAAAAAATACATCTTCTGAGAATTTTTTCTCACAAATCAATCTTGACATAGATGACTCTTCTTTCCAAAGTTTAGTATTAACAGTTAATTTAACCATAGCATCAGTTAAAGCATTTACATCGCCTGGAGCAATTAAAAATCCATTTACATCTTCTTGAACAGCTTCTGCAATACTCCCCACATCTGTACTTATAATTGGCAATGCATAAGACATCGCCTCTAAAATTGCAATTGGAAGTCCTTCATTATAGGATGGCAATACAAGAACATCTGCTTTTTCTAATAATGATGGCTTCTGCTCTTTAGTGATCCATCCTAAAAAATCGACATAACTTTGAAGGCCATTCTGTTCCGTATACTCTTTTAATTGATTTTCTTCTGCACCAGATCCAGCAATTAAAACATGAAAATTAGAAACGTTTCTATTCTTCATTTGTTTCACTGCTTCTAACAAATCAACAACGCCTTTTCTCTGAATTAATGCTCCAAGGAAAAGGAATGTTCTATTGTCACTAATTGTTCTCGTTTGAATATTAGGTAAGGCTACTGCATTATTAATAACAATTACATTTGCCTTCGGAGCAATTCCAGATATAAATTTTTTCCAATCTTCACCCAGTACTATACTTGCATCTGCAATAGTAAATAATTCCCTAATTTGCTTTTTTCTTTTTTCATTACCAGAATTATAAAAATCCTTAAACTCAGAACCATGTAAATGAATGATAACTTTCTTATTATTCTTTTTACAAAGTTTAGTCACATAATATTTACGATAAAAGCTTCCCTTATATGACATATGAATATGTATAACATCAAACGTGTTCTTCTTAATAAGCTTTTTTAATTTTTTATACGCATTCATAAAAAACAAGGTTTTCTTTATTGGGTTACCCGTAATATGTGTAGCTAAATAAGAAAATCGAAAATGTTCTCCCCAATCATGATCCATTAACTGATCAATAACACTATTCATACCACCTTTCTCTTTTCGATCTGAACTGCACATTAAAACTCTTATTTTATTCCCTGTTTTTCCACTAATCATTTCATCAATAGAATCAATGATAGCTTGTGTATTTGATACATATGGTTTCACTTTTTTTTGCTTTGCTATTTCAATAGCATCACCAATTTTATCACAATCATAACATGCTGTAACCATTTCTAGTTTTTCAAAGGCTTGAACTAACTGAATTTGGTGATCATCCACAACTTCATGGAATTTTTCTAGACGTGGAACTGCCACTACTCTTTTTCCCATTTTTACTGCGTTTACTATTACTCCAGTTCCCCCATGAGTTAATACAATGTCACATTCCTGCATTTTTTTATTAAACTCTTCATGATTTAAAAATCCAACACTTTCATAGTTTTTAACTTTATAGTCGCTTGAACCAACCTGTGCAAAAACTTTATCTGTAATGTCACCATTCTCTATTGCCTTATCTACTGCTTCCAATAATCTATTGAACTGGAAACTTCTCGATCCTGTTGTAATGAATATCATCAATAAATTCCCCCTTTGCAAATTGCATTTGGGTAAAATTTCTTCATACTTTCCCACTGTACATAAAACTGATCTGCAAATTTATATGCGATTTTTCCAGAAAGATTAGGAGAATTTATCTTTGCAAATGATTCAATATAAATTACTTTTCCACCCAATAATTTTGTCCATATCATCAATGGCACTGCTGCAAGAGCACCAGTAGAAATGATATAATCTGGTTTATTTTGCAAAACAATGCCTAATGACCTTATAATATTAACAATGAACTTCAAAAAAAATGTCTTATCTGTTCTATTAATTGGTAAAACATACTTAACCGGAATGTTTTCTGCTTTAACATCATAACCAATTTTTTCTGTTACAACATATCCGCTATATTTTTCAATTAGGGGCTTAAGCATCATCAACTGTTCAAAATGACCTCCTGATGATGATGCCAAGCAAATTGTTATTTCTTTTTTCTTCTTCATAAATTATAATCTCCAAAAACGCATACCTGATGCTTTAAGATCCATTACATTGTAAAGTCCTTTAACATCAATTAAAACTTTTTCATTATCATTACCGTTTTTAAACAGTGTTTTAATATCTGCCAAATTCAAAGCCTTAAACTCATTATGTGCTACTGCAACAATCACACAATCTGCATCCTTAACGTCCTCGAGATTAGTTAAAGTAACTCCATATTCACGCATCGCATCTCGCTTGCTAGCCCAAGGGTCAACAACAATAGGAGTAATGTCATAAGTATTCAATTCTTTAATAATATCATCAACCTTACTATTTCTAGTATCTGGACAATTTTCTTTAAAAGTTAACCCAAGAATTACAACTTTAGACTTCTTAGGTGCTTGACCAGCAGCTATCATTTGCTTAACAGCTGCGTCTGCAACATAAGCCCCCATATGATCATTTACAATTCGACCATTCAAAATAATTTGACTATGATATCCCAATTTTTCTGCCTGATAAGTAAAATAATATGGATCAACTCCAATGCAATGTCCTCCAACAAGGCCTGGTCTGAAACCAAGTGCATTCCATTTTGTATTCATTCCATCTACAACTTCATTTGTATCAATATCCATACGATCAAAAGCCATAGCCAACTCATTCATAAATGCAATATTAATATCACGCTGACTATTTTCTACAACCTTTACAGCTTCTGCTGTTCGCATATTTGAAACCGGATGTGTACCAACCTCAATCACAATATCATATACATTTTTTATTTCTTCCAAAGCTTCTTCATCACATCCAGAAACAATTTTATGAATATTCTCTAAGCGGTGAACTTTATCTCCTGGATTAATTCGCTCTGGACTATAGCCAATCTTAAAATCGCTACCACATTTAAGACCCGATTCTTTTTCCAAAATAGGAATACAAACATCCTCCGTACATCCTGGATACACAGTCGACTCATAAACAACTATACTTCCTGGCTGCAAATTTCTTCCGACGATTTCGGATGCACCTATAACCGGAGACAAATCTGGTGTATGATCTGTATTTACTGGTGTTGGAACTGCAACAATAATAAACTTCGCTTCCTTCAGCATAGATTCATCCGCTGTAAATTCAACTTTAGTCTGCTTTATCACTTCATTTCCAACTTCTTTTGTCGGATCAATTCCCTGTTTATAAAGATTAATTTTACTTTCATTAAGATCGAATCCAATTACATTCACACCTTTTTTCGCAAAGGCAACTGCAATTGGCATTCCTACATACCCCAATCCTACTAATGCTAATTTTTCTTCTCCTGTTACAATTTTTTCATATAACATTTTCTTTCTCCTTTATATTTATAACTTATCTAATATCATATATTTTGCAAATAAATTTTCCACACGAAAATTTATTTGCAAAACCATCACATTAATTTACATCGAGCCATCTTTCCTAAACACAACCAATACCGTCTTGAACAATATCTTTATATCCAATCCGATATTCCAGTTATTAATATACTCTCTATCCAGTCTCACAACCTCTTCAAAATCTGTTATATCACTTCTACCGCTCACCTGCCACATTCCGGTAATACCAGGTTTGATCGCAAGTCGTGCTCTGTGATGTAATTCATACAGATTTGTCTCAGAAATCAACGGTGGTCTGGTTCCTACAATGGACATATCTCCTTTCAGTACATTGAAGAACTGAGGAAATTCATCTAAACTTGTACGACGGATAAAGTCTCCCACTCCGGTTTTTTTCGTTCCATCCGGAAGCACCTTATTTCCAATCACTCGTGGATCAAAGTCCAGTTTAAACATCTTTCCGTCCCCGAGTTTGTTGTCTTTCATAAGCTCTGCTTTTCTAGCTTCCGCATCCATGTACATGCTGCGGAATTTATACATCTTGAACTTCTTACCATTCTTTCCAACTCGTTCCTGTGAGAAGAAAATTGGTCCCGGTGATGAGATGTAGATTGCCGGTGCCACGAAGATGTAGATAATTCCCGTCAGGATACATCCGGCAAGTCCAGCCGCAATATCCATAAGACGTTTTGCCATCAACTGTTTGGGCGATGCATAGTTCATACTTGTTGTAAGAACCGTGTAATTCCCAATCTTTTCTACAAACTGTTTCTTTCCTGGTACATTAGAAATCTTTGCAAGGCTTAAGTGAACCGTCACACCAGTCTCTGTGAACTGTTCGATCAATTCTTTTGGATAAGGAACTGTTCCCGAAGTAACAATCAGTACTTCATCTACCCATTCACGACAAACGTACATTGGAGCCGATTCTGCATCTGCCACGACATCAACACCATCTACGACACTGCCTACCCAGTCATAGTCAATGATTGCAACACCGGCAATGACATATCTTGCATAATTATTTGCCTTGATATTGCGTACAACCTGTTCTGCAATATCGGATGTGGCTACGATAAGCAGTGCTCTTTCGCTTCCCTCGTCCATCTTACTCTTCAACTTATGTTTCCAAAGTTCACGTACAGGATACGATATGACTATGTACAATACAATCAATAAAATTAGTGCCAGCCTGGAATATTCCTGACCTTTCTGAAGCAGAAACAGAAACATAATAGATACCACACCTACTACGATGCAATGTTTGATCGTGATCATGAATTCCACATAATGTCCTCGTTTCAATACTCCTCTCAGTGTATTGGATGTAACAAGGATAATCAAATCTATAAATTCAATAAACACAGCCATATTTCGATATAACATATTAATATACGGATTAAATCCATTTCCGCTAATCATATAAGCTAATAGAAATGCCACTTGTAAGCATATCATATCCCATATAATGAAATCTGCATGTTTTAACCATCCATCATTATCTTTCCTGTACATATATCTTTCTCACTTTTCCTCACATTATAACTATGTTTTCTCTTACTTCTTTTTTAATCTTATCTCTAGTTCTTCTCTACTGCTTTGATCTTCTTCGCCGCATTTTGTACTGCTGTTTCATCCGGCCACATGACATATAATAACTGGCTTCCGGATGAGAAGCATGTCTGTGTATCTCCCGTTCCGCTGACTGCCTGTGATTCGATATCCCAGTTCGTCGGATCTGCAATCTGATTACTGATGAATTTCGAAATTTCTTCACTTGTCATATTGGTCTGAACGGAATCACTCACTCCTGCGATCAACTCATTGGCATTCTTTAAGATTGCCGGAGAACATGCTTTTTTGATGATAGCTGTCAGCACGATCTCCTGATCTTTTCCTCTCTGATTATCACCATCTTCAAAGCTGTATCTTTCTCTGGCAAATCCCAGTGCCATATCCCCATCCAGATGGTTCATACCTTTTTGGATCTTGTATTTCCCATGAAGTGTTGTGAATTCATAATCCGAGTTCACATCCACACCGCCAAGTGCATCCACAATGTTTACAAGCGATGTAAAGTTCACTCTCGCATAATAATCAATATTGATACCATACAGATTTTCCAGTGTTGCCATTGATCTGTCCACGCCGTAGATTCCGGCATGTGTCAGTTTATCTCTCGACTCACCGGATATATCCGGAATGGTTACATAATAATCTCTCGGTGTTGTTGATAACAGGATTTTTCTTGTCTGTGGATTTACCGTCATAATAATATTCACATCGCTTCGACTGTTCGTTGTGATCGGTCCTGCAACGTCAATACCACTGATAAATACATTGAAAGGCTCATCTACACTTGCCTGTTTTTCTTCTTTAATCTCTGTCTTGATTCCATACTGATACAGAATCTTCACCTGATCAGAGAACCCTTCAACCGACTCATCGATCAGGCTTATGTAACCTTCATTGAAGATTGCAGCATCGATATTTCCGTTCAGAAGACCGTTTGCTTCATCGGTCAGGGATTCATATGTCTCTGCTTTCAGATCCCTTCCGATGACTTTTTCTACATCTTTGACCATTTTCTTGGTATTCTTCTGATCTACAACAGTCTGATAACCGAAACGGTAATTCTCGGCATCCATGATGTTGTCCGCTTTGTCATCTTTTTTCACAACTACGACCATGTTATCCGTCTTATAGGTTGCTCCGCCGACTGCTTTCAGTACATCGTCTGTTTTCAGAAGTGCAACGCTTCCGACCGCCAGGATAATCGTCATCAGAAGGCTGATGATCTGTCCCAGATATCTGGAAACATTGTTTTTCAGATATTGTAATGCATGTGTGATCATGAATAAGATCAGCAATACAATAATCAGCGGCACCAGATATTTTACCGGCGCCAGTCCGCTGTTCCAGATCAGTGCGATACAGATGACCGATACTGCAAGTTGGATCAGTGTAATAAGCTTTCCTGCTATATTCTTTTTTCCTGTCATGGACTGTTTTAAACTCATCTTCTCATTCCTTTTTCTACTGTACTGTCAGTGTGAATTCGATCGGATCGGAGGTGTTGCCGTCACTGTCCTGTACATAATACTGCAGAGTATATGTACCTGCTTTATTTACATTATATTCTCCGTCGATGTGGAGACTCTTGAACAAGGTATCTCTGTCGTCTTTGTCGTCAACTGCCTCTGTCACTTCGCTGAGCGGATTGAATGTAGTACCTCTTGTAATGGTTTTGGTCTGTTCTGTAAGTGCGATCACCGGTTTTTCTCCATCTGCCTGCAAAGGATTATCCTGTGCATTCTTTTCTGTATCTGTCTGTTCTTCTGCATCCGTCTTCTTGTCGTCTGTATTCTCCTGTACAACTTCATCGGTATTCGGTGCAGTATTCTCATCTGCTGCTACATTTTCCTCCGCATCAGCATTTGCCGCCGTATAGGATACCGTGCGTTTTGCCGTGCCTACATTGTTGGCATGATCCATCACGCCGTAATAGACGACTGCTTTCTTCTTGCTGACCGGAATGATCTTGTCTACAAATATCTGGTCAGACAGATCTCCGTCACGGTTGTCATCTGCTTTGACACCTTTTAAGAGCTTATCGTAAGCTTCGCCCTCTGTGTAATGTATCTTCTGTGTTTTTTCTATTGTGATCACCGGTGCAGTATGATCTTTTCCCATTGTCACAAGAAATCCTACTGCCGCAACTGCTATGCATCCGGCTCCCAGCACTCCTGTAAGGAACCACTGTTTCATAACGTTCACCCTCTAGTCTTCTTTTTTGTATTCTCCGTAATATTTGCCGTAATATTTGCTATAGTATTTATTTCCGTAATATTTATTCTGTTTCAGGTCTACCTTATTCAGTACAACTCCTAGGATCGGGCATCCTGCCAGTTCCAGCTGTTCTTTCACAACACGGGCATATTTATAACTGATTTCTCTGGATGCTACAACCAGAACGGATGCATCACAGTTCTTTGCGATGACAGCAGCATCGATAACGTTTCCAAGAGGCGGCGCATCGATAATCACATAATCGTATGCCTGTCTCGCACCATTTAACAACGCCTCGAATCGTCTGTTGCCGAGAAGCTCTGACGGGTTAGGCGGAACGACTCCGGCAAATGCTACATACAAGTTTGGCTCCTGTGTCTTCAGAATAATGTCTTTGATCTCAACCTGTCCGGACAGAAAATGTGACAATCCTTTTACTTCTCCCGCAACGCGGTGTCTTCCCATCAGTACCGACTTACGAAGGTCGGCATCCAGGAACAGTACTTTCTTTCCTGCCTCGGCAAGTGATGCTGCCAACTGTAATGTTACGGTACTCTTTCCTTCGTTCGGTGTACAACTTGTGAATACGATCACTTTTTTGTCCGATCCGGAAAATTCAATATTGGTTCGCAGTGTCTTGTAGGATTCGTTACTGCGGTAATCATTAATTTCTTTTAGATTTTTTAAAATTACGTCTGCCATGTTCCTTATCTCCTCTTCTGAACTGCTTTTCGGGATTCTCTCTGATGTTTTGTTTTCTTAGATTTTGCTGCACCTGACTGGATTGGAATGGAAGTCAGTACATTTAATCCAAGGTAGTTCTCTACATCTTCCGGTGTCTTGATCGTATCGTCTAATAGATAGATCAGTGTGATGATGCCGGCTGCGATCACGAATCCGAGGATTCCACCAAGCATCATATTCTTCATCGTATTTGGCGAAGACGGAGAAGTCGGAAGGTTTCCTTCTTCTACGGTATTAACAGAGTCAACACTCATGATTTCTTTGATCTGTACACTGACTGCTTCTCTGACTGCATCTGCGATTTCTTTAGCCTGTTTTGGATTCGCACTTTCTACACTTACCGTCATGATACGAGTATCGGTTGGTGTAGATACGGAGATCATGTTGGCAAGCTCAGCTGGCTGCATCTTTAGATTCAGTACAGAGATTGTCTTCTCCAGTACCGGGCGGCTCTTTACCAGTTCCATGTAGTCCTTGGTCAGCATGCTGCCGGCTGTCAGCTCACTGTAATTTGAAGAAGACGTTGTACTGTTTTCATCTTTTGCCAGTACATACATCTTGGTCACCGATGTATACATCGGTGTAACGAAGAGCTTTGTTCCGACGAAAGCCACTAATGCCATCAGTATGGCTGCCAGTATAATAATATGTACTTTTGACAGCAGTACCCGGAACAGTTCGCCCAGGTCAATCGTCAGTTCATCTTCTTCCACGATTCTTGGATTCATCTTTTCATAATTTTCCTGATTCATCTTAATCTCTCTTCTTCAGCATTTCCTTCGCGTTGCTGTAGAATATCCTCCTTGTATAATCTTCTCCGTATCGTTTTTCTACGTGAGTGGCCGCCTTCTTCATCTTCGGCGGTCTGTGCTTTGTATCGTGTGCATCGGTTCCGACGCAGAATACCAGGTCGCGGTTCATCAGCTCTTCGATGAACTTTCGGATCTTACGTCCGGATCCACCGGTGATGCTGTCTGCATTGACTTGCAGGTTCACACCCATATCGCACAGTTCTTCCGCAAGCTCTACATCTTCGGCGATGCAGTGATAGCGCTCGACGTGCGCCAGTATGACTTCGTATCCTGCGAACTGCAGCTGCTGGATCCCCTGTCTGATGTAACTGTATGTCTGTGAGGGTGGGAATTCTACCAGTACATACTCTCTGCGGTTCATCGAAAGGATCTTTCCTTCTTTTAATTTATCTGCAACATCCTGTCCGAAATAGACTTCCGTTCCAAGGTATACCCGGAAGCGTTCATCGATCTCGTGTGCTGCTTCGCGCACAAGCTTTGCCTTTTCACGGAGCTTCTCTGCCGGTGCCTTTCCGCGGTGCGGATGGTGGTGAGGGGTTGCTATAATACACCGGATTCCTTCTGCGTATGCGATCTCGAGCATCTTCTTCGTCTCGGCAAGGTCTTTCGCCCCGTCATCGACTCCCGGCAGAATGTGGCAATGCATATCTATGTAACATTCTTTCATCTGGTGGTTACTCCTTTATTCTCTGCTTTTTTATCGGTTTCTTACAAGTTTGAATAAATTCATTATATCCTTTTCTTCTCTGCGCAATTTTTTGCGCACCAAAATACCCCCCCCCCGGTATTCTTATCATTTCATACCAATGGAAGGAAGGGTATCTCTCAAGCTCTTCGTATATTTATACATTTTATAAGTGTTATGTAATATCTCTATATTTGGTTTTCTGTCTTTAAAACACAAATAACCGGGATTATTATATATCATTTTTTGCCCACATCCCTCATCCATTCATAAACATGTATGATTTTATCATATCTTTAAGCAGGCTTCAACTATGTATCAACAATTTGTACAATTTTACCCATTTTTTGTCTTTTTTTCGACATGTTTTATACATCCATCTCTTCTTCGTAGTACTTGATCAGTGCCTGGGTGCCGAGATCTCCGCAGCCTTCTGCCTGAAGGAGTTCGTAGTTGGCAAGCACCTGGCTTAATACGTCCAGATTGAGATTGCTCATGTTCGCTTCGGTAAGGGCGATCTTCATGTCTTTGACGAAGTGCTTCAGGAAGAATCCCGGTGCGTAGTCTCCTGCCAGGATCTTCGGTCCGAAGGTATCTAACTGCTTGCTTCCTGCCGCTCCGGTCGATACGGAATCGAGGACCGTCTGAAGGTCCAGGCCTTTTGCCTTCGCATAGGTGAGTGCCTCGCAGACTCCGGATAAGGTGCCGGCGATCATGATCTGGTTCGCAAGCTTGGCGTGCTGGCCGCAGCCGGATCCTCCCTGGTAGTTGATGTTGGTTCCCATCGCCTCGAATAACGGCATGCAGGCTTCGTAGTCTTCTCTGGAACCGCCGACCAGGATGGAGAGTGTACCGTTCTTTGCCCCGGTGTCACCGCCGGTGACCGGCGCGTCCAGTACATGGAAGCCTCTTTTGGTTCCTTCTTCTGCGATCTTCTGGTCCAGCATCGGGCTTGTGGTCGTCATGTCGATCAGGTATGCGCCTTCTTTTGCGCTGTCTAAGATGTTGCCTGCATCGAAGTAGACTTCTTCTACGTCGGTCGGGAAGCCTACGATGGTGATGACTGCTTCTGCGTCTTTTACGCAGTCTGCGATGGTATCATGGAAGGTGGCTCCTTCGCTGATCACGTCTTCGACTTTGGATCTGGTTCTGGCATAGATGTGTAATTCAAATCCTGCTTTCATGAGATTGCGGACCATGGATCTGCCCATGATGCCTACGCCGATGAATGCTATTTTGTTCATTGATTTTTCCTCCGTGCGTTGATTACTCTTCTACTTTCTCCACTACTTCGCCCTGTCTCTTGTAGATGCTGTGTGCCGGTACGAATCCTCTGACGCTTAACAGTGGGTAGATGTTGCTGTGGCTTCCGATCACGGTCCCCGGATTCAGTACGCTGCCGCAGCCGACTTCTACTTCGTCTCCGAGCATGGCTCCGAATTTCTTAAGACCTGTCTCGATCCTTTCGTCTCCGGCTTTTACTACGACGAGTTTTTTGTCAGATTTGACATTGGATGTGATGGATCCGGCCCCCATATGGGATTTGTAGCCGAGGATGGAATCGCCCACGTAATTATAGTGCGGCACCTGTACTTTGTTGAACAGGATGACGTTCTTAAGTTCTGTCGAGTTACCTACGACTGCGCCTTCGCCGACAATCGCATTTCCGCGGATGAATGCGCACTGGCGGACTTCTGCGTTCTTTCCGATGATCGCCGGTCCGTGGATGTAGGCTGTCTGGAATACGGTTGCGGATTTGGCGATCCATACGTCTTCGCCGACCTGATCGTATTCATCTGCCGGAAGGGTCTTTCCGAGTTCTTTGATGAAGCCGCTGATCTTTGGAAGGATTTCCCATGGGTAGGTGGCTCCTTCGAAGATGTCTTTTGCGATGGTTTCATCCATGTGGTTGTAGAGGTTTTTGATGGTTAATTGTTCTGACATGTTGGTTCTCCTTTTTTATTTTTTAGTTTTTCCGGTCTTTCTCACCGGCTTCTTATAAAACTGCGCTGCCTTATCATAGCACGCCCGCATCTGATACTGATTGTTCAGACCTTTGACTGCAAGTGTGCGTCTTGATACAAAATCATCCAGCTTTTTCATATATTCATCTGATGTGATATCTCCGTCTGCCACATACGTCAGACCTTTTTCCCAGCTTGCCGTAAGTTCCGGGTTCAGGAGCGGCCGGATGGAATGGTCTACGACATCGTAGATCATTTCCCCTAACATCGTCGGCGTGACGATCTGGGTCTTTTTATTGAGGGCCAGATATTTATTATTGAATAATTTCTTCAGTATCTCGCCTCTGGTGGCACTGGTGCCGATTCCGCTTCCTTTGATCTGGGCGCGGAGTTCTTCGTCTTCGATGAGCTGTCCTGCATTTTCCATGGCAAGGATCAGTGAACCGGAGTTGTAGCGCTTCGGCGGCGAGGTCTTGCCTTCTTTGATGTCCAGGGACTGCACCGGAAGAGTCATGCCTTTCTTGAGGCTCTGGATCCTGGCGAAGAAGGCTGCATCAGTGTCTTTGTCCTCGGTACTGTCTGTATTATCGTTATTGTCGTTCTTCCTGCCCGGCACGCCTGTAACTTTCAGATAGCCTTCTTCTGCCAGTACTTTGAAGCTTGAGAAGAAGGATTCTTCTTTGATCTTCGTCACGATCGATACTTTCTGATAGACAGCCGGTGGGTAGAAGATACTTAAGAATCGTCTTACGATCACATCATACACCCTCTGTGACAGATTTGGAAGTCCTTTTAGTGCTCCCATGCCCTGTCCTGTCGGGATGATCGCATAGTGGTCTGTGATCTGTTTGTCGTTGACGTATCTCGTCTTCTCCAGTCCTTTGTGGCTGCCGAATTTCACGATATCCTGAAGATATGGCTTTGCCGGTTCGTACTGCATCAGACCGTTTAAGTTCTTATGGATCTCTTTTGCCACTGCTGTTGACAGCACGCGGGCATCTGTTCTTGGGTAGGTGACGAGCTTTTTTTCATATAGTTCCTGGATGATCCGGAGGGTCTCATCCGGGCTGATCTTGAACCGCTTGGAACATTCATTCTGGATCTCGGCCAGGTTGAATAATAACGGCGGGTTCTTCTTTTCTTTCTTCTTTTCTATGGACACGATCTGGCAAGTCTGGGGCTGGCTGACGTCTGACTCGCTGTTGCTTAGGAAGCGGATCAGTTCTTCTGCTTTTTCCTTTTCTTTGAATCCATTTTCCTTATAGAGGTCGAAGGATTCGAACCATTTTGATCCTTTGACTGCCCGCCATTCGCCTTCGAATGTTGCCCCTTTCTCTCCGATGGTGCTTAGGACTCTGTAGAACGGGGTCTCTACGAATTCCCTGATCTCCCGTTCTCTGCGCACGCCCATGCCGAGGACGCAGGTCATAACGCGGCCTACAGATACGACGGAATATTTCGTATTCAGATAATTGGAGATGCTGTTACCGTATTTCAATGTCAGAAGGCGTGAGAAGTTGATTCCCATCAGGTAGTCTTCTTTGGCTCTTAGATAAGCCGATGCTGCCAGGTTGTCGTATTCTTTTAAGTCTTTTGCTTCTTTGATCCCGCGCAGGATCTCTTCTTCTGTCTGGGAGTCGATCCATACGCGGCGGCGGTTCTTGCCTTTTACGCCTGCCTGCTGTTCGACCAGACGGTAGATGTATTCTCCTTCCCGTCCCGAGTCGGTACAGACGTAGATGGTGTCTACGTCTGTGCGGTTCAGCAGTCCCGATACGATTCGGAACTGCTTTGACACTGCCGGGATGACTTCGTATTTGAATTCCTGCGGGATAAAAGGCAGAGTCTCAAGACTCCACCTTTTTAATGCCGGATCGTATTCTTCCGGATAACTCATCGTGACCAGATGTCCGACGCACCAGGTTACGATTGCTTCTGCTGATTCGAGATATCCGTCTTTTCTCTGTGTATTGATATGCAATGCCTTGGCGAACTCCTGCGCTACGCTGGGTTTTTCGGCAATGTATAGTGATTTTCCCATGTAATTGTGTTACTCCTTGGTGAGCCGATGGGGACGGGGATTACTGGCTTTTTTCCTGTCCCTGATGGCTTTTATTTTTTTCTGTGCCGGAGGGACAGGAAAAAAGCCAGTAATCCCCGTCCCCGTTGGTCTTCTTCTCGGCTGCCGTGCTGTGCTTCTTCCATGAAGACTGCCTGGGAGTCCACAGCTTTTATGCCGCCGGTCCGTTTCATATATGTGCCGTCTTTCTGCATGATCCTTGCTTTCACGTTATCGCTTAACATGATCTTCAGGTCATGGTTGATCTGGCGTCTGATCTGCCCGTCTAATACCGGGCAGGCTACTTCTACTCTTTTTTCTGTATTTCTTGTCATCATGTCTGCGGAGCCGATATATATCTTCTGCTCTTTGCCGGTTCCGAAGCTGAAGATACGTGGATGTTCCAGATAGCGGCCAACCACACTCATCACTCTGACATTTTCCGTAAATCCAGGCACTCCCGGTAGTATACAGCAGATTCCGCGAACAATCAAGTCTACCCTTACTCCGGCGCAGGAGGCCTCGGATACTTTCTTTATGAAGTCCACATCTGTCACGGAGTTCATCTTCATAATGATGCGTCCTTCGCTTCCTTTTGCTATCTCTTCGTCCATCATCTGTAAGATACGGCTCTTTAAGCAGACCGGTGATACGATCAGGTATTGATAGCTGCCCTGCAGATTGCCGATGGACATATTCTTGAAAAATTCTGCGGCATCCTGTCCGATTCGCGGATCAGCAGTCATCAAGGACAGATCGGTATACATGGCAGCTGTCTTCTCGTTATAATTGCCGGTTCCGACCTGTGTGATATACTGGATGTCATTGCGGTTCCTGTATGTGATCAGACAGATCTTGGAATGCACTTTGTAACCGTCGAATCCGTAGATCACACGGCATCCTGCTTCTTCCAGACGTTCCGACCAGTCGATGTTGTTCTGCTCGTCAAATCTTGCACGCAGCTCAATCAGCACGGTGACTTCTTTTCCATTTTCCGCAGCTGCGCACAGGTATTCTACCAGTCTTGCCTTCTTCGCCAGGCGGTAGATGGTGATCTTGATCGTCATAACGTTCGGATCTGCTGCAGCATCTTTGATCAGCTTCAGGAATGGATCCATGCTTTCGTATGGGTAGAACAACAGGATATCATTCTTTTTCACCTGTTTTAACATGTTTCCGTCCTGTACATGTGCTGATTTTTGCGGGGAGAATGGTTCGTAGACCAGTGCTTTCTTCATAGACTCCGGGAGATTTCCTGCGATGGAGAACATATAATCCAGTTTCATCGGCATCTTCGTGCGGAAGATCTGCTCCGGTGTGATCTTGAATTTCTTACAGAAGTATTCCTGCATTTCCGGTGTCAGTTTTTCTGCTGTTTCTAATCTTACTACCGCCATCCTGCGACGTTTGTGCAGAGTACTCTGCATGAGTTTCCGGAAATCATCGGTAACCTCCAGTGCCTCATCGTCCGGAGATACGTCTGCATTTCTTGTCACGCAGATGTAGTTCGGGTCGGATACTTCGTACTGGTCAAATACCAGATCCAGGTATTCCATGATAACTTTCTCCATGCGGATATAACGGATGTCATGTCCCGGAAGCATCAGGATATCGGATACATAGGTCGGAACCGGTACGATTCCGAGGATCTGTTCTTTTTCTTTGTCGTCTTTATTCTTCCTGCTATTGATATGCTTCAGATTGGCTGTTACGTAGATATCTTTATTCATAAGATGCGGGAACGGGTGGCTACTGTCTACGATCTGCGGTGACAGTACCGGCAGGATCTGCTCTTTGAAACATTTCTTAACATATTTCTTCTCGTCTGCCTCCAGTTCTTTAAAGTCCAGTCCGCAGACTCCGTATGGGGACAGTTCTTTCTTGATCCCGGCGTAGGTCTTGTCACGTTCTTTATATAACGGGGCAACTGCTGCGTAGATCGCATCCAGCTGCTCCTGCGGTGTCATTCCCGACCGGCTGTCTCTGTGTCTGTCGTCTGTCTGCACCATGTCATAGAGACTTCCGACACGGATCATGAAGAATTCATCTAAGTTACTGGTGAAGATGGCTACGAATTTCATACGTTCTAATAGCGGCACGCTCTTATCTCTTGCTTCTTCCAATACACGCTGATCGAATCTCAGCCAGGAAAGTTCTCGGTTCTGTGTGTAGTTCAATAATTCTCGGTCCATAGGGGCTTCCTCCGTTTCTTGCCATGGGCCATGGGGACGGTGTTTTTGGTTTTTTAGTGTCCCCACTGGCACTTTGTAATCAGCGAGTTTATTGTATACTTTATTATAGCAAAACCATCTTTTATTCTCAACACTGAGATGTATCGTGTTCAGTTTTGTATCGGCAGGCGGGACCGGCTTCTTTGCTGGAGATATAACGTATAAAAAGGCGGGAACTGCGCCTTTTTACATGTTGCAGTTCCCGCCTTTTTATATTTTATGCTTTCATCTTTTTTATGCTTTTGCCTTTTTATGTCTTCGCCTTATGAATGCCAAGCAAGTGAGTGTACCACCAGGGACACTAAAAAAGCCGGATTTCCCGTCCCCCTGGCTATTTCGCCTGGATATATCCCTTAGCAGTAAGTGCTTCGGCACAAAGCACAGCTCCGCCTGCTGCACCACGGACAGTATTGTGTGACAGTCCGATGAATTTGTAGTCATACATGCTGTCTTCTCTCAGACGTCCGATAGATACACCCATTCCGTTTTCGTAGTTAACATCTGCTTTTACCTGCGGTCTGTCGTCTTCTGACAGGTACTGGATGAACTGCTTTGGAGCACTTGGAAGTTCTGCTTCCTGTGGGAATCCCTTGAAGCTTTCCAGTTTCTCGATCAGCTGTTCTTTGGTTGGCTTCTTCTCGAAGTTGATGAATACAGCTGCTGTATGTCCATTCAGTACAGGTACTCTTAAGCACTGGCATGTGATCTTTGGCTCTTCTGCAAGTTTAATTTCACCATTTTCCAGTGTTCCGAGTACACGCAGAGGTTCTTTCTCACTCTTTTCTTCTTCTCCGCCGATGTACGGGATGATGTTCTCGATCATTTCCGGCCAGTCTTTGAATGTCTTACCTGCTCCGGAGATTGCCTGATATGTTGTAACAACAACTTCTTTCGGTCCGAATTCTTTCCATGCTGCAAGTGCAGGTGTGTAGCTCTGGATTGAGCAGTTTGGTTTTACTGCGATGAATCCGCGTGTTGTTCCGAGACGCTCTTTCTGAGTCTTGATCAGGTCGAAGTGCGCTGCGTTGATCTCAGGTACTACCATCGGTACATCTTTTGTCCAGCGGTGTGCGCTGTTGTTTGATACAACCGGTGTCTCTGTCTTTGCATATGCTTCTTCGATTGCTTTGATCTCGTCTTTTGTCATATCTACGGCACTGAATACGAAATCTACGGTAGAAGATACTTCTTCTACTTCATTTACATTCTTTACGATCAGTTTCTTAACGCCTTCCGGCATTGGTGTATCCATTTTCCAACGTCCGCCGACTGCCTCTTCGTATGTCTTTCCTGCTGAACGCGGGCTTGCTGCTACTGTTACTACTTCGAACCAAGGGTGATTTTCAAGCAATGAGATAAAACGCTGTCCAACCATTCCTGTTGCTCCTAAAATACCTACTCTTAATTTCTTCTCCATCTTCTTTTCTCTCCCTTTCTTTTGTTCTTATTCAGCCATGTATTTCTTATAAACTGCGATCGACTTCTCCATCGCATCCTTTCCCGGTGCTCCGATCGTGATACGCTTATTCACACATGTCTTAAGATCAATTGCTTCATATATGTCTTCTTCAAATACCGGTGAGATCTTCTTGTACTCTTCCAGCGAAAGTGCATCTAACGGGATCTTCTTCTCGATACAGGTCAGCACAAGTTTTCCTACGATGCCGTGTGCATCTCTGAATGGTACACCATGATTTACCAGATAATCTGCCGCATCTGTTGCGTTGGTGAATCCGTGTTTTGCACTTTCTTCCATGCGGTCTTTGTTGAACTGCATGGTCTTTAACATACCGGCAAATAATGTGATGCATCCTTTTGCGGTATCCATGGCATCGAATGCCCATTCTTTGTCTTCCTGCATATCTTTGTTGTATGCAAGCGGGATCCCTTTCATTGTGGTAAGGAGTGCATTGAGCGCACCATATACGCGTCCTGTCTTACCTCTTACGAGTTCTGCGATATCCGGGTTCTTCTTCTGCGGCATGATACTGCTTCCGGTGCTGTATGCGTCATCGATCTCCACGAACTGGTATTCATTCGAATTCCAGATGATGACTTCCTCACAGAATCTGCTCAGGTGCATCATGATGATGCTGAGTGCAGATAACAGTTCTAATAAGTAATCTCTGTCTGATACCCCGTCCATGCTGTTGAGTGTCGGTCCGTCGAATCCAAGTAATTCGGCTGTGTACTCACGGTCCAGCGGATAGGTTGTCCCCGCAAGTGCTCCGGAACCGAGCGGACAGGTATTCATACGCTTTGCGATGTCCTGCAGTCTCTCGTGGTCTCTGCGGAACATTTCAAAATATGCTCCCATGTGGTGGGCCAATGTGATCGGCTGCGCTTTCTGAAGGTGTGTGAATCCAGGCATGTATGTCTCGACATTTTCCTCCATCACGTGAAGGATCACTTCCAGAAGTTCCTTTACCTGGGCGTCGATCTCATGGATCTCGTCTCTGGTGAAAAGCTTCATATCTAATGCAACCTGGTCATTTCTGCTTCGTCCGGTGTGAAGCTTCTTTCCCGGATCGCCGATGCGGTCGATCAGTGTTGCTTCCACAAAGCTGTGGATGTCTTCATATTTATCTGATATTTCTAATTTTCCGGACTCTACATCTGCCAAAATGCCATTCAGTCCGTCTGTGATCTGTTCTTTTTCTTCTTCCGTTAAGATTCCCTGCTTTGCAAGCATTGCTACATGTGCAAGACTGCCTTTGATATCCTGCTTATAGAATCTTTTGTCAAATGTAATGGAAGCGTTGAAATTATATACTAACTGGTCTGTTTCTTTTGTGAAACGGCCTCCCCATAACTGTGCCATATGGATTTCTTCCTTTCATTTTTAAGTTTACTGTTTCCGATTTTAACACATTTCCGCGTAAAAGCAAATATTATTGCAGAAATTTACATATTTATTCACCCTGAAACGTGATTTTTTTCTTAATCAATGCAATTTTCTAATTCGATTTATGCATTTTCACTGTTCTTTTCGTGCCTGCTGTTCTTCCAGACGCTGACGCATGGAGAATTCACAGCCACAGTAATCCTGCCGGTAAAGCCCATACTGTGCGGATAATTCTACGGACCGCTTATATCCGTTCTTCTTTTTGAAATCTGACGTCAGATATGCCACGCCATACTCTTCTGCAAGTTTTAATCCAATCTCATTCAATTTTGCTGCATTCTTAAGCGGGCTGATGCTGAGCGTCGTCGTGAAGTACTCATATCCTCCGGCTTTTGCAATCTCTGCGGCCTCTCTTAAGCGGAGTTCATAGCATTTGAAGCAGCGCACACCGCCTTCTTTTACTTCTTCCAGTCCCTTTGCCATCGCATAGAATTTCTCTTTCTCATAGCTGCCCGCAATGAACTGCACCGGATATTTCGTATGCATCGCCCCGATCAGTGTCTGCTGTTCGATGATGCGCTTGCTGTATTCACTCTCCGGGTAAATGTTCGGGTTGTAATAAAGTACCGTGATTTTGAAGTAATTGCTTAAGTATTCCAGCACATAACTGCTGCACGGGGCGCAGCAGCTGTGAAGCAGAAGCGTCGGGACTTTTTCTTCTTTTTGCAGATCAGTGATTAATCTATCCAGTTCTTTTTGATAATTTATTTTTTGTAACATGTAATGACCTCTCCTGGTGTGTTAATGTCTTTCTGACATTTCCATATCAGCATTTTACCACACACACCACATTTATTCACCTGTTTTCTGTCTGCGGCATATCTTACTTATATAGGTTATTTTTTGCTTGTAGGAGGTCTTCTATGGAACCGGTTCGGGAACAGATTTTAAATCTACAGCACATTTCTTACACGTATCATACTCTGCAAGGGGAGACCCTGGCTCTGTCTGATATCTCATTTTCATTGAAAAAAGGCGAATTTGCCGCCATTGTGGGTCCTTCCGGGTGTGGCAAATCTACACTGCTTTCGCTGATCTGCGGACTGCTGCCTTGTACAGAGGGGCAGATTAAGATCAACGGAAAGCCTTTGAAAGAGAGCACGACAAATGTCGGCTATATGTTACAGCACGATGAACTCTTTGAATGGCGCACGATTTATAATAACGTAATCCTTGGGCTGGAAGTCCAGCACGCACTGACAGCGCGTACGAAGCAACGGGCACATGAGCTTCTTGACATCTATGGACTCGGTGACTTTAAGAATGCAAGGCCTTCGGAGTTGTCCGGCGGGATGCGGCAGCGTGCTGCCCTGATCCGCACACTCGTCCTGGAGCCGGAGCTTCTTCTTCTGGATGAACCTTTTTCCGCCCTGGACTATCAGACCAGGCTTCAGGTTGGCGATGACATCGGGCAGATCATCCGGAATGAAGGAAAATCTGCACTTTTGGTCACGCACGACCTGTCGGAAGCGATCTCACTTGCCGACCGTGTCATTGTCCTTTCTAATCGTCCTGCAACAATCAAACAAACGATTCCTCTGCTGTTCCATCTGGAGCACGATACTCCGTTGAACCGCAGAAGTGCGCCGGAATTCAAGAATTATTTTAATCTGATATGGAAGGAGTTAAATGAAGATGAACCGAATGTCAAAGACTGAGATTCCTGCTGCCTCTGGCACAAATATCACTTCCAATGCAAGTGCCATCTCTACCGCCGCCTCATCTTCTACAGCGCAAAGAACCTTTTTATCAAAGTACCGGCTGCACAAAAAGTTCGTAGCTGCTGCCCGGGTTCTCCTTCTGGTTGCCTTCCTGTCTGTCTGGGAACTGACCGCCTCACATCAAATCATCGATTCTTTTATCTTTAGCAGTCCTTCTAAGATTGCCCGGTGTTTTCTCGACATGGTCGCAGACCGCAGCATCTTCCTGCACCTTGGCGTCACCTTATATGAGACGATCGTAAGTTTCCTTCTGGTTATCGTCTTCAGTATCCTGACGGCGGTGCTTCTGTGGTTCAGTAAGAAGCTTTCAGAAATCCTGGAGCCGTATCTGGTTGTTCTAAACAGTCTGCCAAAATCCGCCCTGGCCCCGCTTCTCATCGTATGGCTCGGTGCCACACGTACCACCATCATTGTTGCCGGTATGTCGGTGGCTATCTTCGGAAGCATCCTGAATCTGTATACCAGTTTTATGTCCGCGGATCCGGGAAAGATGACGCTGATCTATACACTTGGCGGGAAACGGCATCAGGTACTGACTAAAGTTGTGCTTCCAAGTTCGATTCCGGCGATCATCAGCAATATGAAGGTAAATATCGGATTGTGTCTGGTCGGGGTGATCATTGGGGAATTTCTTGCTGCGAAAGAAGGGCTGGGGTATCTGATTATTTATTCCAGTCAGGTGTTCAAAATGGATTGGCTCCTCATGAGCATCTGTCTTCTCTGCCTGTTTGCCATGTGTTTGTATGCACTCATCAATCAGCTTGAATCCTGCTACCTAAAAAGAAATAAGAGATGAGCCTCTCCGTTCATCTCTTATTTCTCCTCATTCCCTTCATCTCATCGTATAGCTGAAAGAATGGTTTTCTTAACCTTTTCTGCATCAACAGGCTTTGCGATATGTCCGTTCATTCCTTTTTCAAATGCCTTTTTTCTATCTTCCTCAAATGCATTGGCAGTCATGGCAACAATCGGGATCGTCTCAGCATCTGGATGTTTCAGTGACCGGATTGCACTTCCATCCATTCTGTCCACGAAAGGGAATATATATTCTTAATGAATCAACCAGTTATAGTTTTTTCATTTTATCCGTGATACTCTCCATTATACTGGATCAATGTAATATCTTCTACATTTGTGATCTTCCGGATCTTCTCTGTGAAATCGAGATCATTCTGCCGACAGAATACCTCAACTGCCATCTCTGTTTTCTCCCCACGCATCGTCTTTGACTTTATGAAGTATTTCATTCTGCCAAAGCTGCGGATGATCTCATCACCGGCTTCATCTCCCTGATAATGGATCACGGCAATATAGATTCTGCCTTTCTGCTGCTTATGATAAAACAGATAAATCATAATGATCATAACCGCTGCTGCAATCAGTGCCAACGGATACATTCCCGCTCCAGTCGTGATACCTGTCGTGATTGCCCAGAAAAGATAGAGCAGATCCATCGGATCCTTCACCGCCGTACGGAAACGTACGATAGACAATGCACCGACCATACCAAGGGAAATCACGATATTCGTACTGATTGCCAGAGTAACCATGCAAGTGAGAAGTGTCATGCCGACCAACGTAACTGCAAAGCTCCGAGAGAAGATCACCCCTACATAAAACTTGCTGTAAACCATATAGATCACTGCTCCGAGAAGCAACGCCACGATCAGCGAAATTGCCATCTTCGATGCATTAAAGCTATCAAATACGCCGGATTCAAGCACCGACTTCTTAATCATATCTTGTATACTCATAATAGTTTTCTCTCCTGTGTTTCATTCCAATATTCAAATCCATGCAAATACTGCGATTTTTCATAACAGAGTACATATTTTGATACTGCTGTAAATTCTTGTGCATTTGGTGGAAGCAAGTCACGCACGATCTGTGGAAGCATCTCTGTGAATTTCACTTCCATAACCAATTTCCCCGGTTCAAGCACCGGAAGTGTCGGAAGGGACGGATCAAAGATGTCATAACTTCCGACCGCAGCCCTCACATCACTGTCAAATGTGATCCTGACTGTCCCCTCATCCATGATCCACGGTACACGATCATAGTCAACGATCGTGCGTGGACGCATGAGATTGCTGACACATTCCACATAAAATTCTCTGCACAATGAATACGGACTGCTTAACAAAAATTTATAATCTCCATCAAGGATCTTATAGAATTCTTCCTTTGTCAGCGGAGCACTTTCTTTATAAATATAACTTCCGAATTTCTTCTTCCGCTCCAGCTTGATCGAACGGTCACTACAATCATATATACGGATTCGGTATTTTTTACGCATCAGAACACCTGACTCCTTTTCCGCATAGGCACTGTTGAAATAATCATCAAAATAGAGACTGCGGATCATATAGCCATTTCCCTTTGCATTTGGATCCTTTTTCAGCAAATGCTTCATCCTCAGCTCCAGCAATTCTTTCTCACTGGGACTGATCAGATATTTCCATTCATTACGGAAGCGTTCTTTTGATAAATCATTCCTCATAAATATCTTCCTCAACATTTTGGCCGCCTGTAATGTAGAAACATTTCATACCATAATTCTTTCCTGCGTCTGTTACATAATAATCAAAAGCATCCTGCGTCTGTCCAGATGTATTTGTCGCACGGATACGCACAAAATACTGACCATCTGCCGGAACTGTAGTCTCCGCTTCCGGAATTTGAATATTATCCTTACGAAATACAATCTCATTAAACTTATAATCTTTTGCCAGTTCAACTGTGTAAGTGATCGTCTCTGCATCAAAGTCATACGATGCGTCCCAGTTGAACTTCAAAATATTTCCCTTGATCACCGGTTTTCCGATATAAAACGGCATTGGCTTTTCCAGGCTCTCCTTATAAAGTTCATAATTTTGTTCTACCTCTGAAGGGATTGCCGATGCAATTGTTTCATACTTCGCTTCAGTCAACGGTGCATACATCTGATCCGGCATCTGATTTAAATACTTCTGAGTAACTGTACGATATTCCTCTATCATACTACTGATCCGATCCACGCTGAGATAGGATCTCAGATCCTGGATCGCCGCGTCAAGTTCCTCACGGAAATCCTCGGACTGCAGACATCTTTGAAAAAGAACATTTCCCCAGTAATTGCTGACTCCACATTCCCAACTTCCCTGATCGAAACGATTCTGAATGTTGTATTCGGTTCTCATGAAAGAGCCGTCATTATCCCACGCGATCAGATACCATGTGTCCGAATTCTGTGGACTATATAAATATGTATTACGATTCTGTGTATCTACATTTCCGGTCAGTATCTGATACGCCATCCAGTACGTCAGATTTTCTCTGTCAAAATATTGATCCAGGATATCACCAATCGATTTTGAATTATCATTCAGATCCGTAAGCATATCGATCAATTTTGTATGGTCAGAATCTCCTTTGATCTCCAGAAGCTTTTCAAAGGCTTTCTGGTCATAGGTCGGATCGTCTTCTTTTTTTATTACATCTTCACAACGGAAAAACTCAAACGAATTGATTTTATATAACTGTCCTTTCGAGTCCATTCCGTGATTCTCCATTCCTGTCTTGTTCAGCTGTTCTACCTGTGTGTACAATCCATAATCCTGAAACTCTGCGCTGTTTCCTTCGGTAAGATCTCTTACATATAAATGTACGAACTGAGTTCTAAGTGACATCAGCTGCGGTATCCCTTTCAGAAGATCGTAGGACAGCTTATTACGGAAACGCATTCCATCTGTCTGATGTTTATTCAGATTGATCGTGCGCTGTCCGCGCCAGGTTCCCTTATTCTTCTTCAGCTCAATCTTATAGTTTTTCTGCGAATTACGGCTCGATGTCTGTCCTCTGATCTGCACGGTAGCATTCGGCACATTTTCACCATATCCAACCTCCCCGCTCTGCGGACCTGACTCATCACCAACCTGAAGAAGCGCCGCTGTCTGGTAACGTTCTACTCCCATCTTGTCATAATCATAGGCCGAATAACTGTTAATCTCCTTCCAGGTATGAGCCGTTCCCTCTGAAGAATTTCCGCGGGAAACGGTGAGATACATCGTCACAACACTTGTCTCGTCATCATTTTCATAGAGGCTATCCTTATCCCTGAGGTGAACGTCGTTGATATCCTGTGTCTCTGCCTTTTTTATCTCTTCCTGTTGTTCTGTCTGTTTCTTTGAAGTATCCCCTGTTTTCTCCGGGGTGGTACATCCCGTCAGGCAACAGGACATTCCTAATAAAAGGGCACATCCCAACGCAAGTAATTTATATTTTTTCAAGCTTATCTCCCCTCTCTATTTTCTCTTCCAAAAAGCATCCAAGCCGTGTGAAGAAACCTGTTTTATCCTCTGCCACAATCGGCTGTACACTCAAAATATAATACGGAAGTTTTTTTATAAAATATCCAAGACGCAGTGTACAGATCAAAAAGAACACTGCACTTCCCAGTAAAAATCCAAACCCATAATACACCTGTGGGAAGAATAAAGACACACAGGTAAATGTCGTCGTACACGCGGCGAACATTCCTGTTGCAAATAATGCTCCCTTGTAATCTGTAAAATAAAGTAAGATCAACATCATTGTGTTAGCAATTGCATAGAGTCCATAGCCGACACAGAGTGTCCTAAAATATCCTTCCATAAGATCATTAAATCCAAGCGGAAGATATGTCAAAAGCAGCTGTCCGATCGAAATAGCCAGTGCCGTTGTAAGTAGCTGCTTTAACGCCGTATATTTCAGCTCCATGTTTAAGACCTTTCTCATCTCATTTCCCGCCTGCAGGATATCCTTGATTTCTCCCTTGTCATTAAACAAACTATAATAATTCCGATATTTCGGATAGAAATTCACTTCCACAGATACAACGAAATTAACGGTTGTAATAAGAATCGTCAAATAGGCGATCATCGCAGGTACATCATGATACGGTGCACCATAAAATAATCCCTGAACATGTACACGGATCGGTCCGCACCACATGATAACAAGATGTGCAAATAGTCCGATGTTTGTGAACAAGCCTGTAAACGCAAGCGGAAGGAACTGATCCACCCAGCGTAAAAAGAAAAATGCACTGATCTCTCTCTGCGGAAAATAACGGTACAACAGCGTCACATCCCAAAGCAGCATGATTCCATAACCGATCGTAACTGCGATCATCAACGCCTCTACATGTGGAATCCCAATCAGGATCAATAGGAATCCGACCAACAATGATACCGCTACCGCTGTAATAAATGAAATAAGAATCCCTTTGTAATCCTTGATCGCTGTCAGATAACTCATCGCATTCCAGGTGACGATCAATTCTCCGAAAAACTCCAGGCACAAAAACTGATCGATCAGATTGATTCCTGAAAACAGAAGAAAAATCCCATACATGATTCCGCCGACTACAAGCAGGAGCGCTGTTGAGCCCCAGAAAGAAGAAAGCACCGCCTCGTGGCGTTCTTCATACAGCATATCCGCAATATATCTCGTCACGACCATAGAGAAGAAACTGGTCACGGTCAACGAAGCGAGAAGTGTGTAAGTAATCATACAGTTCAGAAGTTCCCGGTTATGTCTCGTCGCACCGGTATGATCGCAGATAAAAGCGATTCCTACCAACAGCACGATACCGAGCAGCATCGGACCTGTACAGATCACTCCTGCATACCCATACGCTTTTGCCGTCGCTGCAAGTCCGCGCTTCTGGAATAACTTTTTTAACTCAAATCCGATTCCGGCCATCTGCCTCTTCCACCTCCTGATACATCTTCCGGTACTTTTCAATCATTTCTTCTTTTCGATAATATGCTTTCACTCGTTTCTGTGCATTCTCCCCCATGCGGAGTCTCCGAGCTCTGGAAGCGCACATACGATCCATTGCCTGCGCGAGCCCCTCTCGATACATCGGTGGAACACAATATCCTGCTTTTCCGTATCGATCCTCCTCGTTACCATTCAGAAGTTCCCTGCAGCATCCTACATCTGTAGTCACACAAGGCCGCCTTGCAGCAAATGATTCTAAAACAGACAGCGGCTGTCCTTCCGATATACTCGTCAAAATTGTAAAGTCCAGCTTCTCCATATAAGAGATGATATCCACTCGTCCTGTAAAGATCACATTTTCCAGATGAAGCTGATCGACCAGCGCATAGCACTCCTGCGCATACTCCTCATCATCGACGCCTCCCATAATGTGGAGACGCACATGCTCTCTTGTCGTGCAAAGCTCATAAAACGCATAGATCATCGTCTTGATATCCTTGATCGGTGCCAGACGCACGATCGCACCGATGTCAACCCATCCGTCTTCCTCTTTCAATGGAATAGGGGAAAGCCTTTCATAGTTGATTCCATTCTCAATGACACGACATTTCCCCTTGTCACATCCCATCTGGATCTGTGCATGCATGGCATTGGTAAATAATGCTGAGACTAGAAACGCTCTCGTATAAATAATATCCGACAGCATATAGAAGAAAGAAATCCACTGCTTTTTAAATGCCGGCTGTACCCATTTTGCACGAATGATCTCTTCTTCACGCTCTCTTGTGTATATTCCATGCTCTGTCAGCAGCACTTTCTTCTTATAAACATGCCCGCCCAGGCATGCAAGAAGTCCGCCATATCCTGTACAGATTGCATGATAGACATCTGCCTTGGGCACTTCACTTCCCATTAGATAAAGGACCGGAAGCAGCATAGAACGCATTGTGTGAAATGCATCCGCAAACGGAGTATATGGATAATCTTTTATACAGCACTCCGTCAATATATTCAGGAATTCCTCACTTCTTAAAAAAGACATAGGATTCAGCTTCTGGTCATGATAGAGCCGAAACAAGATTTCCCAATTCGGGCGTCTACACAGCATCAGCTCTTTCAGGCTGTTCGTCTCTTCCTCTGTAAAGGCATGAAGCATTTTTCCAGAATCCTTCAGCCGCAAAGCGTCATCCAGAAAGACCTCGTGAACTTCTACAACATTTTTCGGAAGCTCGTAGACAAATTTCCCTTTATCCTTCGCATTTGCCCCAATCACCCACAGAACAAACTCATGCTCTTTCATTTCATTGATATACTGGTGCATCCAGGTGGATACACCTCCAAATATGTAGGGATAACACCCCTCCAATATGAGACAGATTCTCACAATTAACTCCTTATCTGTCGCGTGTTACCGCTTTGTATTTCAATCTTCTAATTTCTCAATAGTTACTGTTGGTTCCTTTGCCTGAAGCAGATAGAGATTTCCTGTCAGATGTGTAAGTTTTCCTCCCGAAACTTCACCCGGTGTTCCTTCATTGATCCTCACCATAAAATATGCTTCATCATAGAAGTTTTTAAGCTTCAATTCTATAGACCGCTCTGTCACTGTCTTTGTGAATGTAACCGCTCCATAACGCTGGATCGCACCGGATAGTTCTGAACCGGTGAGTTGTCTCAAGGACGGTGCCGAATCCACCAGCCAGTCCATATAATCAGCGAGGTTGCCCTTCATCTTTTCCCAGCCAAGCGCCGCACCGCGGTCTTCGTCCAGAAGATCATCCGGATGAATAAAATGACTGTTCACAAAATGCATATTTAATTCCGACAGTGCCGCCATCTTCATATAATTATCGATAATTGCACCGGAGATGATACGCGGCTGTTCTACAATCCCATCCTTTGCAACTTCAAATTCCTGCACATACGCAAACTCACCGGTGAAATAATTACTGGCGATCGTCCGGATCTCCGGGAAATCTTTCGCGAGCATCTCCCTTCCTTCTGCTGACAATACATTGGACGGCGGTACATAGACTGACATTGATACACCGGGAAATGTATCCTCTCCAAAATGGATCAATTCTTTTACAGCCTTTTTCATGGCCGCCTCATTTTTCCATGTATCATACGGAAGCGCGTCACCATAATCTACATTTGAAAGACTCAACGGCTGATGATTGTATCCATGATACCCGAGTTCTCCACCTTGATGAAGCAGCATATTTCCAAAATACTGAAAACGTCTGGTATCCTTCTGTTTCTTAATCGTTCCATCCGTCGCATCCTCATAATTTTCAATAATCACACCGGTATAGCGAACGTTGTGATCAGATGCAAGCTCCTGCATATCCGGCCACCACACATCCATATAGAAATCACTAATGCTCATTCCATAGTCCCGCTTCACATAAGTACCATCTCCCTCCGGAACCGGTGACGGAAAGTCATCCAGATAAAATGCTGATCCATTGATCACCGGATAAACCCCCACATCAGTAAGGAGACTGTAGGAAGCCGCATAGAATCCACGCACCGCTTTCTCATACAGTCCAAAGTTGTCTACTACAAACTTCCCTTTTCCATATTGGTTCTCCCAAATGACAGGCTGACCGTTTTTTCCATTGACACGCGCATAAACCTTCGCATTCTCACTCAGCTGCACTGCCCAGGCAGAGTCATACGGATCCGTGATTGCATAAGCCTGTCCGCCGCCAAGCATAAATTCCGGTTCAAAATAAATACTGTCTACACGTATATTGTCATATCCGGAAGAAACGATTCCAAGCTTCTGCTCAATCACTGATGAATACGCTGTTTTCTGAAGTGTCAGGGCAAAAAGTACATTCCCACCCTCTGACACCCAATCACACAGTTCCATAAGATTCTCTTTCAACAGACTTACATCGCTCAGTAATACAACAACCGTTTCATAAGCATGATAATCTGGAATAGAGGATGCACTCTGCAGGTCTACCACATCTGTTCCAACCTTCATATCTTTAAAAATTTGTTGAAACTGCTCCCATGCAGCCACACTCGCCTCATCTTCACTGTTACGAAGTACCAGACAGGTCTTCGGCAGTGATTTCGCAGCCATCTGTTCCGTAACCACTTCTTCCCGACTGAGATATGCGACTTTTCTGTTTTTTTCAGTATATTGAATTCCACTTCGTTCAGCAAAAAGGAAGACCGCGATCATCAGAAATACACCCAGGATCACCAGCATACTTTTAAACGGAAATGTTTTCAATGATTTTAATCCAGCCAAAAAGCCAATACCTCCTTACTCTTAGACGACAGATAGATCTGCTCCTCTTTCATCTGTCTTAAACACTGCTGCAACTCCGCTCCCTTTTTTCGTTCTGCCAGATACCGGATCTTCAAAATCCAGAACTCCTCTTTCCGATGCCATTTCTGATCCATCAGCCCTAGAATCTCTTCCGCCTGAACATAATCTCCTGTTTTCATCAGATTTTGGAACAGACGCACACATGTGGAAAGCGTCGTTTTCACCTTCAGCTTTTGTCTTAAAAGACGGATATAACGTTCCCTCTGTTCTCTCTCCATCTGGGCTTCCAGAATCCCCTGATTCAGATACTCTTCCATAAAATCACAGTACTGCTCCAGGATCTCCGGATCGTCCGGTGATGCCGCATACAGCTTCTCCATCTTCTGCAAACGAAAATCATATTCCTTGGAAAGTTCAACCATGGCTGTGATCGCATAATGGACAACCTCTACATCTTCATTCATGCGGGCCTGTTTCAGAAGATCCATATATTCTTCCGGATCATCATTTAACACATCCATGATCAGTTCACGGCGCACTCCCGGTTCGTTAATCAAAAGTGCTTCCTCTAACGGAACGATCTTTTTGTCCGTATCTGAAACTGCCTGAAAAATATTTTTATAAATCTCTTCATTTACACGAAGCTTTTCCACTCCCGGTTCTATCCTATTGTCTCTTCTGGTCAGCATTTGCAAATGCAAAAGCAGCACGCACACTGTTCCCCAGAAAGGAACGAAGATCACAAGTGCCATCAGATATTTTTTCACCTTCAGCAGATGTGTCTTTATCCCCAGCCAGACCAGCACACAGCAGACAATATGTAACAGGATCAGGAATACTCCAAGCACTGTCTGAATCATAATTTTTCTCCTGTATTTGCATTCTCCATGGTATCGATCTCATGACAGACGAAGCCGTTATTTTCCAGTCTTGCAAGAATGATCGGCAAGGAACTTCTGTCCGTCTGTGAAAGAATGAGGAAGAGCTCTCCTTTTTCAGAAATCCCCCTGACATCATTTTCACGGACCGAAGCCTGTAGCGCTGTGTCTGCCTCTTCCAGTGTCATCTTCGGATACTCCAGCTTCAAAAGCACATAGGATGCCCGATTCTCCTCCCTCATAGAATGGAAGGAATACAGCCGTTCTTCAAAATACTCCTGCTTCAATATACGTGTACCCTGCACGTACTGCCTGTTCTTGATTGCCTCCTGATATTCCAGTGCGCGCAAAAGTGCTGTTTCTACCAGACCGCAGAGAATCTGGAACAGATTCAGATAATAGAGGGAAAGCTGTTCATTTCCCACTTCCTGAATGAAAATCAGCATCACGAGCTCTCCATCCTTGTGAATCCCGTTCATATACATCGGATAGCCGTCCAGGAAATTCCGGTTTACCCACACCTTTCCGGACACAATCGTCTCTTTCGCTTCCAGATAATCATCCAGACAAATGGATTTTTTCAACACATCTGTCATTCCCTGGGATGCGATCTCAAGACGTCCATATCTCTGATTCTTTCCAACTGAATAAATCGCAAATGTATGATTCTCAAGAACTGATTCCATCACATGCAGAGTTTCAATAAAAAGCTCCTGCGGAAGAATGATATCCAGTTTTTTCGTAATATCAAAAATCTTACCAAAGCTGTCACGGCTTCCCAGAATCTGCTTCTTGTACTGCCGTTTATCAGAAAGCGTCTCCTGATACATTTCTCTCATAAACAGAAATTTATCCAGGATCAGTTTATTCTCCTCTTTCATGAATTGAATATTATCTCTGTTTTTCAGTCGGATGTAACCACAGATCGCGCCGACTGCAAAATAGAAGATAAACGGAATCCAGTTCGAAGGTTCGTAGAAAAGTGTCGTCCAGCCGATCCCGGTTTTCGTATATGCTGCCAGCAATGAAAGTGTTTCCAGCCCCGCTGCCGCAAGCCCGTAATTAATGCCGTACAGACTGCTGAACAGCACGATGTAAACAAGCCTCAGATCGATCATCTGAAACTGCACCTGATTTCCCGCCACCCGGTTCAGTGCTTCAAAAACAAAAAATGTGAGCAGCAATTCCGCGATTTTCACGATTTTATCATGTACTTTCAAAAAAGTTTTTACTACATCGATCTTCCGTGTCTTATGGTTCGTTTTCTCACAATAATCCTCATAAATTTCTGTGAGTTCCTCCAAAAGAGAAATCTTCGGAAACCAACCGTATTCATTTCTCAGAACGTGGTCATCAGATATCCCATCCCGGATCAGCACCTCTGACAAATAGGTAATGTTTGCAGCCGGAAACATCTGTGCCAGTCTCTCCCCGAACTGTTGAAAAGTAAAATGAAATACCTGCGGAACCTGAAGACAGGCGCTCCCCTCTCCCCAGTTATCAAAAATCTTGTATAATAAATCCCCAAGATCACTCAAAGCAAGAAAATGCATCTCCTGTGCCGGTGCTTCTTCAAATGTAATCTGCTTCTTATTGATCACAGTTGAGAACAGCTTGAAAAAATAATCCTCCTCATAAGTACCGGAATAAAGATACGGCACACGCAGAATCTTGACAGCGATCTGATGCAGTTCACCGTATTGCCTGCAGAACTCTTCTGCCGAGCGGACCATCAGCGTCTTTCCTGTTGTATCTTCATATAAACTATCCGGTCCTGTAATATACAGAAGCCTGGAATTCAGATTCCCCTTATAGTAATGTAATAGTTTGCGTAAAGTCTCAATCTCACCCTCCATCGTCCCATGAAATGTAAGATAATTAGAAAAATAAATCACTCCCTCAAATTCATACGTCTTGAAAATGTCTTTGAATTCTTCCTCCGTCTTCGGCATCGGGTATACCGATAAGCTCTTATTGCGATTTGACTTTTGTTCAGTCTCTCCAAGAAGAAGGATCTGACACTCAGGGAAAGCCTCCTCGATAAATTCTGTTGTAATATATCCGATATTTCCGGTCACCAGTAATTTCATACGTCACCTCGTAATCATATATTGCGCATTTCTATCATTTCCAAACTATCATTTATGCAGAAGGTGTATTTTCTTTTATCCTCTTTTTGTCTTTATACATCTTCTCGGCAGCACAATGGATCAGCTCCGGCAGATTCTTTTCCTCTGCATCTTTGTCCCACGCTTGATACTTAACGCTCCCATTTATCTATATTCTCCTCTAATTGTGTCTAAAAATATACTCTCCAATATAATATACTACCATATCAACTAATTGAAGTCCATAATTTCATTCCAATAATTCCCATAACAAGAAAGGGACCAAGAGCAAAACTGTCCTTTCGTCCCATCTTTCCTGCTGCCAGCATCATGCTTACATATATACCGCTCAATATGATTCCCAGCATTCCTGCATATGTGATAATTTTCACGCCGTTCAGGAAACCGGATACCGCCATCAGCTTTATATCGCCGCCTCCAAATCCGCCTTTTAACAGAACTGTCAACACCAGCATTGGTACTGCAATGACCACAGCGCCCAGACACCGTTCCTGGACAGACACTCCCACACGGAATAACATTTCCATACAGGCAAGTGTCAGGATTCCTATATGTGTCCACGGCTCAATGATCTGATATTTCCAGTCCGCATAAGCAATACGGCATAAGATCATCAGGTAAACAACCGTAATTCCATACTCTGTAATTTTCAAACATTCCTTTCCGTTTTCTCACTGTTTATCTCATTTAGTAACATTTCTTACATGGTTCAAGTCCCTGCGCTTCCGCTTCTGCCCGGGGCTCTTCTTTTGCCGTATTCGGATTCATATTTCCACAGTGATTCGTCTTGTGGTATTTGTTTCCTGTCGCAGACACCCATACATGCTCTCCTATTGCTGTCTGTGATGCCTCCTGCTGTACTTCCGACGTACTCCGCGTTCCCTGATCCGAATCGTCTCCCGGTGTATAGTCATTACACGGTTCCGCACTCCAGTTCAGATTCGCACCGTCGCTGGTCACAACGATCGTTCCTTGCTTATCCGTCCTGTATACCTGAATATCCATACTCTGGAGCTTATCCATGGTATCTTTGTCCGGATGTCCATATTTATTATTCGTTCCGCAACTGATCACCGCATATTCCGGCACTGTCTTCTGAAGAAAATCCCATGAGGTCGCTGTTGCAGATCCGTGATGCCCCGGGACAAGCACATCACAACTTAAGTCGATACTGGAATTACACATTGCTGCTTCGCTTTCGTGCTCCGCATCTCCGGTAAATACAAAGCTGTTTTCACCATTCATCAACTTGATTGCTACTGAATTATTGTTGCTTCCCTTCGCCTCTATCGTCTTCGGTGCAAGGATCTCGAATGAGCCTCTTCCAAATTTATACGTCTTTCCAACCGCCGGATGTTGCATCTTAAGTCCATCGGATTTGACTGCTTTCACAAATGACTGATACAGCTTGCTCGTATGCACATAGTTGCTGGATATGACATTTTTCACATCAAATGCATTCAGGCATCCAATCAGTCCTGCCATATGATCTGCATCGTAATGGCTGCTGATCAGGTAATCAATTTTCGATACGCCATGTTCTTTCAGATAGGATACTACGAATCTTGAAGTCTTCCTGTCCCCACCGTCATAAATCATCGTCTTTCCTTCCGACTGGGCCAGAATAGACAGTCCCTGTCCTACGTCGAGGAAATGTACCTTCATCTCACCGGATTGTGTGACCGCATTCTTTTCTGCCGCCTGCACCGGCATCCGGATTCCGACACCTGCCATTGCAAGCACCATAAGCAGCTGTATCAACGCTGCTGCCAGCCGCTGTCTCCATGTTTGTTTCCATATTTGTTTCATCTGTGTCTTCCCCTTTCACATCCACATATTTATTATACACGAAATCCCTCACTCTGTGTATCCGGACAATTTCTTATCCGAACAGTTACTTTTACATACTCAGGCAAAAAAATAGAACCCTTTTCCAAGGATTCTAAAAAAATAAGCTGGAAATCGGACTTGAACCGACGACCCCTTCATTACGAGTGAAGTGCTCTACCGACTGAGCTATTCCAGCATGTGTCTGTGACAGCCACGTCTATAATTATACCGCATTTTATTATATTTGCAAGTACTTTTTCAGGAAAATGTGTAGTGAATTACACATTTTCCTTCATATGCACTGCCATCTGCGGATACGGAATCTCAATTCCATTTTCATCCAGCAGGATCTTGATCTCTTCGAGCAGTCTCCATCTGGTTTCCCAATATTCCTCATTCTTCACCCATGCACGAATTCCCAGTACAACCGCATTGTCTGCCAGTTCATGAACAAATACATTGATCTGTTCGTTCTTGATGATACATTCATCTTTGATCAGCAGATTTTCGATCACTGATTTTGCCTGTCGGATATCCGCATCATAAGAAATACCCACACGCAGATCCAACTGCCTTTCATCTTTTGCCGTTGCATTGGTAATACTGTTGTTGGTCAGCATTCCATTCGGGATTACGATCGTCTTGTTATCAATTGTACTGAGTTTGGTATAGAAGATCTGGATCTCTTTTACGGTTCCTTCTTTTCCGTTGGTATCCTCGATAATATAATCTCCGACTACAAACGGTTTTAATAAAAGGATCAGGACTCCGCCTGCAAAGTTCGAAAGGCTTCCCTGTAATGCAAGACCGATTGCCACACCACCGGATGCCAGTACTGCCGCTACGGACGTTGTATCGAATCCAAGACTGGAGATCAGACTGAAGACAAGCAGGGCATACAGTCCATATTTTAGCAGGGAATCTACAAACTGCTCCACTCCTTTGTCCGCACCGGAGCGCTCAAAGGAACGTCTGACGATCTTCCGGATCCACCGGATTACCAGCCGGCCGATAAAGAATGCCACCAGTGCCGCCAGCACTTTCAATCCGAACGTGATCAGTCCCGGTATGCTGTCCTGTACATATTGTGTCAGCTGATTAACCTGTTTGACCGCTTCCTGGGTCGCATCGGTTACTTCCTGCGTCGTATCTGCAATTGTTGTATCTGTCATATGTTATACTCCTCTTGTTGTCATCTGTTTCAGCGCAAGAAATGCGCTTACATTTCCCCTTTTATCTCCGGTAGTCCTATGCGAGAACAGAATATCCGGATTGCAGTGTGTGCATACATTGGTTACCGCAATATGATCTTCGCGTATTCCGGCTTCTGTGAATATCCGTTCATTGGCACGCCAGAGATCCAACTGGTATTTCCCGTTTTCTTTTTTATAAAACAGCTCCGGCCAGTACGCTTCGTCAAAGCTTTCCCTGAATTGCTGTATCACATCCCCACTCACTTCATAGCAGTCCCGGCAGATGGACGGACCGATTGCCGCAATGATATCTTCCGGATCAGAGCCATATGTCTTCTGCATCAGTTCTATGGTAACTTTTCCTATCTTACCGACGGTTCCTCGCCATCCGGAATGTGAAAGACCGATCGCCTTCTTCACCGGATCAACAAAATACAACGGCACACAGTCTGCGTAAAATGTAACCAGACAGATTCCCGGCACATCTGTGATCATTCCATCGGTCTCCTGAAAACGCTTTCCCCTGTCTCCGGCTTTTACTACCGCTACATTGGTCGTATGGGTCTGATTGGTGAATGTCATATCTTCCGGCTGTACACCGATGGCTCCGGCAATCCTTCTCTGATTCTCCCTGACATCTTCCGGATCGTCACCTCTGGTTGTACTGATATTCATCGTTGCCCAGCATCCTTTGCTGACACCGCCAAGTCTGGTTGAGAATCCATGATTCACGATTCCGGTCTCTTCCAGCATCGGATAACTTAAGAACGGGACACCGTTCACTTCTTTTTCATCAAATATATGGTCCTGATTTTTATAATGTAAGCCCAGATTCATGCCATATTCATCCTTTCTGTTCCAGATCTCTTCCTATCCTGTATAATCAAATGCATTCCGGTAAAGTGTCACCTCATGATTCTCGATGCTCACCACATCGAATCTGCATGGTACCTCATCAATTCCGTTGACCGTCATATAGCATAGTGCACTTTTGGAAATGGTTCTCTGTTTGGCTGGATTTACAGCCTCCGCCGGATGTCCTTTTTTATCTGAAGCGCGATATTTCACCTCACAGAAGACCAGATATCCCGCTTCTCTTGCTATGATATCAATCTCTCCGGTCTTACACCGGTAATTATACTCCAGGATCTCATATCCTTCCTGCTCCAGATATGCACCGGCAAGCCGTTCATAATGGCTTCCGGTCTCCCGGTTATTCTTCCGTTCTCTTCCTGTATCTCCGGCCATAGTCCTCCCGTTCATTTTAGCAAACATTCTTACAACTTTGCTGTCTGTGATATATTTTTATATGTATTTTTTTATAAATGTCATTCTGTGGATCGGTGATGGTCCCAGTTCTTTCAAGCCTTCGATATGTTTCTTCGTGCCATATCCTTTATTGGCAGCGAAATCATACCCCGGCATCACTGCATCATACTCTACCATCAAGCGGTCCCTGGTCACTTTGGCAATGATGCTTGCCGCTGCAATGGACACACTTTTGGCATCTCCTTTGATGATCGGCACCTGACGGATATCGACGCCCGGTATCGTCACTGCATCATTCAGAAGCAGATCCGGCTCTACCTTCAGGTTCCCTATCGCCATGCGCATCGCCTCATAAGTCGCCTGCAGGATATTAATCTCATCAATCCTTGCCGGACTTACGATCCCGATTCCTGTCGCCACTGCACGCTCCATGATCTCATCGTAAAGTGCCTCCCGTTTTTTTTCCGAAAGCTTTTTCGAATCATTCAGATACAGGATTGGATCATCTTTTGGCAGAATGACTGCTCCCGCTACCACCGGACCGGCAAATGGACCGCGGCCGACTTCATCGATCCCACAGATATAGGTACAGTCGCTATATTCTTTTTCATAGACGCTCATTGCTTCGGTACGCTCCAGTTCTTTCTGTAGCTTTTCCTGTTGTTTTTTCAGTTTTTCTTCTTCTCGTTTATTCATGTCGGATCACTCCTATATTGTCAAATGGATAGATACGCACCCAGGCTCTGCCGATCAGATCCTTCCGGGTCAGCACTCCTACCCCTGGATCTCTGCTGTCCATACTGTGATTACGGTTATCTCCCATCACAAAGTATTCATCATCTCCCAGCGTAACCGGTTCTGCAGCCGTCTGCGGATCCTTGATCTTCTCCTTCCCATAGATATCACTGGTCAGGCGTTTTCCATCGATATACACATATCCGTCCCGGATCTGCACAGTCTCACCCGGCATTCCGATGATACGTTTGATATAATATGTATCTTCTTCATATTTATACGGAAATACAATGATATCATAGCGTTTCGGATCCCGGAACCGGTAACTGATCTTATCAACGATCAGATTGTCTCCATCCTGTAATGTCGTCTCCATGGAAGAGCCGCTTACCATCGTCCGCTGTCCGACAAAGGTGATGATCAGATAGGTCAGACCGATGATAAGAAGTATATACACAAGCCATCCGCCGAGTTCCCCCAGGATGTCTCTTTCTTCTTCCTCTCTCTTTGAATGTCTGGACATATTCGTGCGTGTCCTTTCTAATATGCATCCGGATATTCCAGAGTCAGTCTTCCCAGGCGTCCGTTACGGAAATCATCCATCAGAAGGACAGACGCTTTCTCTGTATCCAGTTCATTTCCGCGTACCAGGCAATGTCTGCTTTCAGCGATCCTTGCGATCATGCCGTATGGATCCGCATCTTCTTCTACGTTATATTTACTCTCCAAAACTCCCGGATAATTCTTGTTCATAAATGTCACAAGCTCTGCTGCCAGTTCTTCCGTCTGCAGGATCTCATCCTTGATCGAACCGATAAATGCAAGCTTAAGACCTACTGCCTGATCTTCGAATCTTGGCCATAAGATTCCCGGTGTATCAAGAAGTTCTACATTCTTATTCAGTCTGATCCACTGTTTTCCCTTGGTCACACCCGGCTTGTTGCCCGTCTTCGCACAGGCTTTTCCTGCCAGTGCATTGATGAATGTTGACTTTCCGACATTCGGGATTCCTACTACCATGGCTCTGACCGGACGGTTCAGGATACCGCGCTTTCTGTCTCTTTCAATCTTTTCTTTACATGCTTCCTGGATCACGCCGTTGATAGACTTGATCCCCCCGCCTTTTTTAGAGTTCACTTTCACAACGGAGAACCCTTTTTCGCGGAAATATTCCGACCAGGCATCGTTCCATTTATCTTCTGCCAGGTCTGACTTGTTCAGAAGGATCAGCCTTGCTTTATTCTTTCCAAGTTCGTCAATGTCCGGGTTCCTGCTGCTGATCGGTACTCTGGCATCAACCAGCTCAATGACTAGATCTATTAGTTTGATATTTTCCTGCATCATGCGCTTTGCTTTCGTCATGTGCCCTGGATACCATTGAAAATGCATATCTTTGTTCTCCTCTTATCTATTACCTCACGAATCCGAAATTCTTCTTCGGTGATACCACAAACCAGGCCTTTCCGTAAATGTAAGACCGTTTTACCGCTCCGATATCTGCACTCCGGCTGTCTTCGCTGTTCTTTCTGTTATCACCCATCACAAAATATTCATCCCCGCCAAGCTTAACCTTCTCGGCTGCGATGCCTGCGGTATCGATCTTCGTGGTTGTATAATCTTCTTCCAGTTTCTCTCCATTGATATAAATCCGGTTCTCTACGATCTGTACCGTTTCTCCCGGAAGTCCAACAATCCTCTTCGTATAATAATGCGAACTTTCATTGCCCTTCGGCTTAAAGACAATGATATCTCCACGCTTTGGAGAAGATGCATTATATACAATACGGTTTACCAGCACTTTATCCGCATTCTTAAGTACCGGTCTCATAGAATCTCCCACGGTACTCACCTGTTGTCCCCAGTACCATACTGCGACAAATGCGATCAGGCAGGTGACTGCGATCTTAAACACCCAGCTTATGCCGGATACGATCTTTTCCAGATTCAGATGAATCTTCTTCTTCTCCTTCGGAAGTTTTCCCAACAGTTTCTTTTTTGCCTGACGTCTGCGGTAACTTGATCTCCGGGATCTTCTTCGTCTTTCAAAATCCAGATTACTTCTGCGTCTCATATAATCCCCTTATCTTCATGACTTGCCACGGGCAGCTCCCTGCGAAATACATGGCAATATCAAAAAAGGACAATTACATTATGTAGTTGTCCTTTTTACATTCATTTTCCTGATTATTTTACTAATTCTTTTACTTTAGCTTTCTTACCAACGCGGTCTCTTAAGTAGTTCAGTTTTGCTCTTCTTACTTTACCTCTTCTTACTACTTCGATCTTCTCAACGTTTGGTGAGTGTACCGGCCAAGTCTTCTCAACACCGATTCCGTTAGAAAACTTTCTAACTGTAAATGTCTCTCTTGCTCCGCCACCCTGTCTCTTCAGGACTGTTCCTTCGAAAATCTGTACTCTTTCACGGTTTCCTTCTGTGATCTTTCCGTAAACTTTAACAGTATCTCCAACGTGGAATTCTGGTGCTACTTCTTTTAACTGAGCAGCTTCAATGTTCTTAATAATATCGTTCATTATGTGTGACCTCCTTGTTTACTTGGATGTTCTTAATACATTTGTACCAGAGGACCATCTATTTTTCTTCACAACACGCTATATTTTATCATACCCGGTGCAAAATTACAAGGATTTTTTCTTGTTTTTTGCACTCTTTTCTGCTTTATATGATCCTACTCTGTAACCGGCTGCCCGTCTCTTTGTATTTCCTTTGCCAGCTTTTTTTCTTTCTCGGTAAGCTCTGCCTTTTCAAGCAGATCCGGCCGGTTCTTCGCAGTGCGGATCACAGACTGTTCGCGTCTCCATTTTTCAATATTGGCATGATGACCGGACATCAATATCTCCGGTACTTTTTTGTCATGCCACACTTCCGGCCTTGAATACTGCGGGTATTCCAGCAGATTATCCTGAAAGCTTTCGAATTCGGCAGATACATCGTTATGGAGGACTCCAGGAACCAGTCTGGATATCGCATCGATCATGATCATCGCCGGAAGTTCTCCCCCGGTCAGGACATAATCCCCTATGGATACATAATCGGTCACGATCTCCTCCAGCACACGTTCGTCAATCCCTTCATAATGTCCGCATAAGAATACAAGATCTTCTTCCTGTGCGAATTCTTCTGCCATAGACTGGTTGAATGTCTTCCCCTGAGGGGACAGATAGATGACTCTTGTGCGTTTCTTTCCACACGCCATGTCCGACTGTTCTCCGGATCTTTCTTCCCCGGCTTTCCTTTCCCTGATCTGTCTTGCAAGTGCATCATAGCACTGATATACCGGCTCCGCCTGCATCAGCATCCCTGCACCGCCTCCATACGGATAGTCATCCACGCTGTGATGCTTATTGAACGCATAATCCCTGATATTCAAAGCTTCTATAGACAGAAGTCCTTTATTCACCGCACGCCCGATGATACTGGTGTTCAGCCCGTCCATGACCATCTCCGGAAATAATGTCATAATATAAAAATTCATATACTATCCTCTTTCTAGATCAGCCCGTCCATCAGGTGGATCTTCATCTTCTGATTCTCTATATCAACATCCAGGATACATTCGCGGATTGCCGGAACCAGCACTTCTCCGTGTCCCTCGGTATCGATCACATAGACATCGTTCGCACCGGTCTCCATGACATCTTTTAATGTTCCGAATGGTTCATCGTCCTCTGTTACAACCTGGATACCGATCATATCGGCGATAAAATATTCATCCTCTTCCAGTGCCACCGCATCTTTTCGTTCTACCAGAAGCGGGCATCTCTTATAACGCTCAATATCATTTATATTATCAATTCCTTTGAATTTCAGGATCACAAACTGTTTAAAGAATTTGACCCCCTGGATCTCCAGAGGTTTTTTTTCTCTCCCGGTGTCTAACAGCACATGCTTTAACGTCTTAAAACGCTCCGGGTCATCTGTAGTCGGAAATACTTTGACTTCCCCGCGCACTCCGTGTGTCGAAGTGATGACGCCTACCTGTAACAATTCTTCCATAGATACTCCTTTTCTTATATGTTGCGGGCATTTCTATACCGCTCTTTTCCTCTTTCATAACAGATACTGTTCACATACTCTGATATAAGATAAGCGGGACAGACCACAAACGGGCCTGTCCCGGGACAAAATGGGAATCCCCATTATTATTCTAGTCCATGATATCTACGATAACTTTCTTATCTTCCTTCGCTGCTGCGGCTTTCACAACTGAGCGGATCGCCTTCGCAATACGGCCCTGTTTTCCGATTACTTTTCCCATATCAGATTCAGCAACTCGTACTTCCAGAACTGTCGTCTTCTTCTCTTCGCGTTCATTTACAACAACGCTTTCTGGATCGTCGACTAATGCTTTCGCAATTACTTCAACTAATTCCTTCATAAATGCACACCTCCAGTGGCATAATTATTTCTCGATGCCTGCTGCCTTTAAAATCTTTGCAACTGCTTCTGTAGGCTGTGCTCCGTTTGCAAGCCATTTCTTAGCTGCTTCTTCGTCAACTTTGATAGCACTTGGATCACAGTTCGGATCGTATGTTCCGATTTCGTCGATGAATCTTCCGTCTCTTGGTGCTCTAGAATCTGCTACGATGATTCTATAGAAAGGAGCCTTCTTCTGTCCCATTCTTCTTAATCTCATTTTTACTGCCATGTTAGTTTACCTCCGTAAAATTATAATATTCATAGTTTATTCTTATACCCAGAACCTGCCTTTGGCATCTTCTAATGTATAATTTGGAATCTATATAACGCGGGATCCGCGGTATATCATGTTTAAAACGGGAATCCGAATTTTTTCTTCTTTCCCGGCTTGCCAAATTGTTTCATCAGCTTTTTCATCTCGTTAAACTGCTTGATCATGCGGTTCACTTCGCTGATGTCCACCCCTGCACCTTTGGCAATTCTGTGCTTTCTGGATGGAGAAAGAATATCCGGATTGGCTCTTTCCGCCGGTGTCATGGAATGAATGATCGCTTCCATCCTTCCCATCTTCCTCTCGGCTTCCGCTGTCTGCTCGTCGTCCAATCCCTTCATCTTACTGCCCATGCCTCCAAGACCCGGCAGCATGTTCATGATATTTCCAAGACCACCCATATTCTTCATCTGCTTAATGCTTTCCAGATAATCGTCAAAATCAAACTGGTTCTTCTTAAGCTTCTGGGTCATCTCTCTGGCTTTCTCTTCATCGATCTCGGCCTCTGCCTTCTCGATAAGTGACAGGACATCTCCCATTCCGAGGATTCTTGATGCCATACGGTCCGGATAGAACTGTTCCAGATCCGAAAGTTTTTCTCCCATACCTACATACAGGATCGGCTTTCCGGTAACTGCCTTTACGGACAGTGCCGCACCACCTCTTGTGTCACCATCTAATTTGGTAACGATCACACCGTCGATGCCGACCTTTTCATTGAACTCTTTTGCCACATTCACGGCATCCTGTCCGGTCATTGCATCAATAACAAGTATGGTCTGATGTACTTCTACTTCCTCTTTGATCTCTTCAAGCTCTGCCATCATATCTTCATCGATGTGAAGTCGTCCGGCTGTATCGAGGATCACGAGGTCGTTGCCATTCTTCTGCGCATGTTCGATCGCCGCCCTGGCGATATTCGCCGGCTTGTGGTTCTCTCCCATGGAGAAGACTTCCACACCCTGCTTCTCACCATTGACCTGTAACTGCTTGATCGCAGCCGGTCTGTAGACGTCACATGCAACCAGCAGTGGTTTCTTGCCCTTTAACTTGAACTTTCCGGCAAGCTTTGCTGTCGTGGTCGTCTTACCTGCTCCCTGAAGACCTGCCATCATGATGACCGTGATGGCCTTTCCAGGCTGAAGCTGAATCTCTGTAGTCTCCGAACCCATCAGGTTGATCAGTTCCTCATTTACAATCTTGATCACCATCTGTCCCGGATTCAGACCATTCATTACATCCTGACCGATCGCACGCTCCTGCACGCTCTTGATGAAATCTTTTACCACTTTAAAGTTAACATCCGCTGCGAGTAATGCGCGCTTGATCTCTTTTAAAGCTTCTTTGACATCATCTTCTGTCAGACGTCCTTTGCTTCGCAGGTTCTTAAATACGTTTTGAAGTTTCTCTGTCAAGCTGTCAAATGCCATGCTATAACTCCTCTATAATTTCATCAGATATCTTCCGGATGTCTGCAACAAGTTCTTCTGCATTCTCCTTCTCATATCCATCCAGCAATTCATCAATCTGCTTTACTTTTTCTCTGACCGACACGAATTTCTCTACCAGATGAAGTTTCTCTTCGTATCCTTTCAGTGTCTGGGAACATCTCTTTACCAGATCATGTACACCCTGTCTGCTGATTCCTTTCTCTCTTGCGATCTCGCCGAGTGATAAATCTTCCAGGACAAACTGCTCATACACTTCTTTCTGATGATCCGTAAGAAGTTCTCCATAAAAATCATATAATAATGCCTGTTCTAATATTTCATTCATGTCTTTCACCTCCGATATCATATAACACTTCCGGATGGGTGTCAAGTATTTTTTCTTTACACCTTTGTTTTTTCAAAATAAAATTGATTTCCCACCGGCTTTGTCGTAATATATCTGATGGGAGATATTGCCGGATGCAGTATCTTCCGATCATGTCCATATATTATAAGGGGAGAATATAATGGCAAAAAAGAATTATTACAAGATGCTTGGTGTGTCAAGAACGGCTTCTCCTGAAGAAATCTCTGCCGCCAAGAACAGACTTGCGAAAAAATATCATCCCGATGCCAACATGAAGAATGGTATCGATACAACCAGAAAAATGCAGCAGATCCTGGAAGCCTACCGCATACTTTCCGATCCGAAGAAACGTGCTTCTTATGACCGCAAAGTATTCGGAAAGCCATCTGCAGGTGCAGACCGGAACTTTGATCTGTTCAATCTTCATAATATGGAAGAAACAGCGCCGGTCACCGGTACACCGTTTGTGAATTATTGGCGGGCAGCTGATTCTTTATATGATATCACGTTGGAAAGCGAACAGCTTTTCAAAGAAAAAAATAAGGAACAGGCAGCGGACCGGCTGTCGGATCTTTCCTCTCAGGCACTCCGCTATGCCATAACACTGCGAGAGGCAGAGATTCCCGAAAAGTACTGGCTGCCTCCGATCATGGACTGGCTGCTTTTTACCTGGTATAAGAACCGGAATCTCCCGGTATCTTATCTATTGAAGGTTTACGATGATTATTCAAAAAAAGAACTCAGTGGATTCAAACGTGTGAAGCTTCAGAAAGAACTGCTTCATTTCCAGTATTCTCTGAAACGGCTGGTCAGTTATACTTAATATTCTGCTCACACATCTGCACCGTCTGCATATTATGTACTGTAAACATCATTATTGGAGGATTCAATATGAGCGATTTGAGTACAGCAAACTGTGGATGCGGATGCGAAGGACGCGACAGATTCGGCGGGGACTGTGGATGCGGCGGATGCAGTTGTGGATGCAATAACAGCGGATACGGCTTCGGCAACAACAGCTGCCTGTGGATCATCCTTCTTCTCTGCTGCTGCGGCGGCTTTGGCAATGGATGCGGCAATGGATGCGGATGTGGCAATGGTAACGACAGCTGCCTGTGGATCATCCTTCTTCTCTGCTGCTGTGGCGGCTTTGGCAATGGATGCGGTAATGGTTGCGGCAACGGCTGTGGATGTGGATGCTAGACAACTTACATTTTCCTGTATAGGACTTAAGAGACGGAGTCATTTTCCCGTCTCTTTTTTCATATATATTTATAACGCTGATACCGGAAGGAGTCACCATGGCCGGAAAACCTTCTAAACCAATGACACCCTTCGATAAATCTGTCACACCCTCCTATTTATATAAATGGAAGCTGTTTCTTGCCTTCCTGCCTCCTTCCATTCAGCGCTTTCTTGCCGTCTACATCAAATTTACCGAATTCCGGTATACGATGGACTATTTCCGGGGACTTCCTTTCCATGCATTTTCTTTTCAATCGATCAGCGAACTTGCGCCTTATATGGATGAAAATGAACGGGATATGATGAACCAGATGACTTCCGTGATGCAGATGGCGGAAATGATGGCGATGGCGCAGGCCGGTTCCACAGCCGGAGATCCCGGTGCTTCCGGTTCTGCAAGCCCTGTTGATCTTATGAAAGCAATGATGTCCGGCGAAGATATGGAAATGTTCCAGAATTACATGGAACTATTCGACGAGGAACTTTCCACATCCGGATCACCGGCAAAGAAAGGAGACTCTTCACATGAATGAAAGAACCACTCATACAACGGACTCTTCCGGAAGCAACACCGGCAACAGCTGGATGGATCATCCGGCTATAAATGGAATGGATCCTGTCAAATTGGAGCTGATCCGGCTCGCCGCAAAACAGACCGCCGGCAAAAGCGGAAGATCACTGGCTCCTGTGATGATGGCACTCATCACCAGCGCAAACAAAAAAGGGATCCAGTTCACTCCGCAGGAAATGTCTCTCATCCTCGACATCCTGAAAGAGGGACGCCCCGCCAAAGAGCAGGAGCAGATTGACCAGATGGTGCAGATGGTCCGCACACATATGAAGAATCATACATAGAAAAATAGAAGAAGGGCTTTAAAGTCCTTCTTCTTTACGCATCATACGGAGTTCTCTTCTCTTTTCTCCCTTATCCCACTCTTCTTTTTCTTCTTCTGTCTCAAGTTCCAGTCTCGGTACTCTTACCGGCCTGTCATTCTTGTCCAGTGCCACCATTGTAAAATACGCATGATTGATCGGCGTACGTTCCCCGCTCAATGCCTCTACATAAGTATCTACCTTTACTTCCATAGAGGTATTCCCGACATAAGTCACTTTTCCAATGATCACAACTGTATCTTTGACATATGCACCCCTAAGGAAACTCAGACTGTCTACAGATGCTGTGATCACATTTCTCCTTGTGTGGCGTTTTGCCACCATACCTGCCACTTCATCGATCCACTGCATAAGTGCCCCTCCGAACAAACGGTCAGACGCATTCAGGTGCTGCGGTCTTACCATATGAACCGTCTCTACGATTGAATCCGATACCTTTCTTTTTTCCATTTCCACAAAAAAACACCTCTCTTTTCTTTTTAAACTCTTTTATTATAGCACCGTATTTGTTATACTTAAACTAATTTCAATAAAAGCTGTTTCACAGCGGAATGGAGTTCTCATGAGAAATATAAAATTAACGATCGAATACGATGGAAGCCGTTACCAGGGATGGACAAGACTGGGAAAAGACGAATCCGGCAATACCATATCGAATAAAATCACAGAAGTTTTAAAGAAAATGACAGAAGAAGATGATTTGGAACTTTTCTGCGGATGCCGTACCGAAGTCGGCGTACATGCTTATGCGCAGATTGCCAACTTCCGGACATCCTGTTCTATCAGCACCCAGAACATCAAGCACTATCTGAACCGTTATCTTCCGATGGATATTGCGATCATCGAAGTGGAAGAAGTGCCGGAACGTTTCCACGCACAGCTCAATGCTACATCCAAGACTTATGTATACCGCATGACCATTGATGATGTGCCAAGTGTCTTTGACCGTAAATATACTTACCACTGCTACCGTATCCCGGACAAACGCATGATGCAGCAGGCCGCCGAGAAGCTCACCGGACGTCACGATTTCCGCAATTTCTCCAGTGCGAAGAAGACGAAATCTACAGTCCGAGAGATCTTTGATATTGATATCTATGGAGACATTGAGGAAATGCAGATCCTGATCCATGCTGATGATTTTCTTCACAACATGGCTCGCATCATCGTTGGTACACTGATGGATATCGGACTCGGCAACCGCTCTGTGCAGGATATTGATGATATCTTTGCCGGAATCCTGGAAGCCAGTGCGCCTTGCGATCCGAAGGGGTTGTATTTGCAGGAGGTTACCTATTAATTTGATTTGGGATTTAATTTATTAACTTGGGAAGCGGCCTCTCAGTCCTTGAAGGAAATAAGAGATAAGGCTTCTTGTTCAGGTTCCATACCATAAGAAACACTAAGAGAGTCAGAATCACCTAAAAGCAAAGGAACTACGCTCAAACTCGGCGTTCGCCTCAAACACGTTCGCTTCGTTCCTTTAACGGTGCTTCTGACTCTCTAATTGTTTCTAACGGCATTCCACATTCACAATAATCCTTATCTATTGTTTCCTTCAAGTCGTGACTGGCAGCGAATGTTAATAAATAAAATGCCCGAAAGTGTAACCCGGTGGAGGCCACTACGGTTACGCATTTGCCATTTAGTACCATAAAAGTGTAGTTGTTAGAGAGTAATTAACTCTAACATCTACA
>ERZ507070.147-NODE-147-length-61092-cov-17.7684_pt1 | contig 61092 bp, 58 predicted proteins | sample MGYA00512865_ERZ507070 | MGnify/ENA metagenome assembly ERZ507070
GTTTCGCATGCCATAATAATTAAATGGAGAACTGTAATCTTTTATTACGGTTCGGGGATTTGGCTTAGTGCATTAAATAGAAAATTAATTAAACCCGATCAGACGTCTTGCAACTGTATACGCCAGTGATGATATCTTACGTCCTGATTTTCCCGGAATATTCATAGTCTGTCCGAGAATTCCATAGCGGATCTTTATAAAACTGCGCAGATCTTTCTTCTTCAGATACTGCCATAATTCCTTTTTCTTCTCCAGATTTTCTTTATTCTTGGAACGGATACAAAGAATAGAAGAAACTGTCATCATGATTGCCAGATAATTCAGCATATACTGTCTTAATTTCTTACTTCCGATGTTTTTCAACTGATACATATCAATCATTGTCTTTGTGACAAATATCTGCTGATCCAGCCTTTTGATCATTACTTTCTCATTAACCGACTGATCCTCGCGTCCGATAAAATATCTGTAAAAATCTACATCCATATAGTAAATCTTTCGCACATGTGGAAGTGGATAATATACATAAATATTGTCCACATAGAATGTATGCTTCGGCAGATGAAGCTGGATTAATTTCAACATATCGGTGCGATAGATAACTGAATGCATCAGAATATACTGATCCAGATGAAAATGTCCCATATCATCCCAGCGGAAAATCTCATCCTGCGGCAATACATTACGGTAATGGATTACTTTCTTGTGTGCTGCTCCAACTTTCTCATATACGTAGTTGGCAATCAGCATATCTAATTCCATGGCATCTTCTTCCATATGACGCAATACTTCCAGAATTTTATGAAGTGCATCTTCATCCACCCAGTCATCACTGTCTACAACCTTAAAATATTTTCCGGTGGCATGTGTCAGTCCGGAGTTTACAGCATCTCCATGTCCACCATTTTCCTTGTCTACTACTTTAACAATTGTAGGATATTTTTCCATATAGTCGTGAGCAATCTCTGATGTTCTGTCTTTTGATCCGTCATTTACGATAATAATTTCAACGTCTTCTCCACCCGGAAGAATACTTTCTATCGCATGAGCCATATAGTCCTGTGAATTGTAACACGGAATGGCAAAAGAAATATATTTCATTCTTCTTTTCTCCTCTTTCTTCAAAATTGACTTCTATTAGTATAATCTATTTTCCTCTGTTTTCCAACAAAATCTTTGTAAAATCCCGTGTTCACAATTTGTTCATTTATCCTTCAAAATTCTTTCACTACTTTAACATTCTTTCTTCATAGGTCTTTTTTATACTATAATCATCAAAGAAATACACAAGACATTATCTAGTATGTAAATACTATTTGGAATAAACTTTTTCATAATACATGCCGGGAATCGCGAAAGCGGTTACCCGGCATCCTCCCTTTTATGGAAAGATTCTACTTGTTTTTGTTGTCTGGCTGCATTTTTTTCAATATATTCCCCAATCTTTCTCTTTTCCAGAAGCCAATTCCCGTTAACATACCTGTGAGCATAATACCTGAACACAATATACTTTTACCATTTCTTTTGTTCATCTGTTCTTCTTTTAACTGCTCTTCTTTTTTTACCGCTTTCTCATTTCCATAAAAAATATATTTCTTTACAGGCTCTGTTATCTTCTGTAATAATGTTTTTTCCTGCTCTATCTCAAATCCAATCCGTGAGATCTGTTCATTGCCTGCAAGATCTTTTGCCTTTACTTCAACTTCATATGCTTTTGCTTCATCTACTTTACATTCATAAAGTCCCTTTTGCTTTTCACTCTTTTGCTTCGCTCCATTAATCTTAATGTATTCAATCTGATCTTCCGGATTTTCCGTTCGGATATAAAATTTTCTTTCCTTTTCATAGCTTTCTCCTTCTCTGATATTTTCAAATCTGATCACCGGCGGGGTATGATCAATTGTAAACCTTGCCTTTGCATCACTCTTATTGCCTGCAGAATCTACCGCTTCCACAACCAGTGTATGCATGCCTTCTTTCTCAATCTTCTCTCCCGGACGGTATACTGTATCATCTAATTTCATGGTGTACGTATAACTGGTAAAATCTTTGACCGATTCTCCGGCCGAATAATCCCATCGGAAGTATTTTAAATATTTTCCATCCAGTTCATCCACATGAACAATCACCGGATTTTCTTTGTCAATAATCACCTGTCGCTCCACCTGATTTTCATGTCCTGCCATATCAGCTACACTCATTCTCAGTTTATATATTCCGTCTTCTGTAAGTGTCTGACTGCTTTCTTTTCTCATCTTTCCTGACTCATCCGACTTTCCTATCCGCCACTCTGTGATCTCTGTTTCTTCTTTTCTTCCGGTGATATCTTCCTTTGAAATATGTGCCTGCACAACCTGAAATATATTTTCCTCTTCTGCCAGATAGTTCACTTTAATCGGTTTACTGGTGATCATATAATCCTGCACTCCTTGTATAGCTGCCTCCGGAACATTCCTGTCAATATAGACCTTATCTGTCACTATTGTCTTATTTCCTGCAACATCTTTTACAATAAAAGTTACTGGAATTCCTTCACCATTCTTCGATTCTTCTTCCATTCGAAATATTTCTGTTTTTTTATTGCTTTTTCCAATTACTTTTTCTCCTGTTTTACAGATAATTTCCGCAATCTGACTTCCATTTAGCCCATCGGAAGATTCTACCCGGACTTCCGCAATATCTTTGTGCCATATCTCCGAACCTCCTGTTATTTCATAATGTACTACAGGTTTACTGCTATCCAGCCAGAATTCTTTTTGACTTTCTGAATTTTCTACCCGGTGTCCTTTTTCATCTTCCATCCATATCTTCAATTCATTTCCGCCGTCTGTAAAATTCAATTGTTTCAACAGGAAGCTTTCATTTTGTCTGTCCAATATTCCTTCCTGCTGTTCATTATTTCCATTTTTGAAGAGATATCTTGTTGTCCCTCTTTTGCTCATATGCGTAATTCTTCCATCCGGACGATGAATATAGTATCCGTTTTCCCCATCTGGTTCGTTATATACAATCTGATAAGGTTTTATCGCTTCTTTTTCAGAGTCTTCTTCCGGATCTTTATCCTCTTTTTCAGAGTCTTTATCCGGATCCTTATTCTCATCCTTGTCTTCTTCCGGATCCTTGTCTTCTTCCGGATCCTTGTCTTCTTCCGGATTTTTATTCTCATCTTTGTCTTCTTTCGGATCCGTTTCTTTTTCTGCTTCTCTGTGATCTCCAGCCTCTGCCTGTACAATGCTTCCAACTGCTGACATATCTGCAAATTGTGAGCCTATGACCATTCCTGCTATTACAACCGTGATTGCTTTTTTTATCTTCCTACCCATACCTCTTCTCCTTCCATCTTGATTGCATATTCTTTCTGCAGCTTTTTAAATTCCTCCTGATCCGGCAGTTGTCCGTCATCTCTTACATACTCTTTGATCTTCATGGAACATTCTTCCCTGCTGATGGACGGATCTGCACACATGAATCGGATATGCATCAGTTTTAACTCCTGAGATTCCTTCAATTCTCCGATTCCCTGAATACAGATATCCATTGCCATATCGCACCTGCCTGCTGCTTCATATAATTGTGCAATTTTTTTATACAACATTTCTCTGTTTCCGTCCTCCTGCTCCATCTCCAATAGCTCTGTATATATCTTTGCCGCTTCCTCCTCCGTCTTCTTTTTTTCACAGGCGGCCGCCTGGTATTCTAACATTTCTTTTTTTACCGGATCATTCAGATAATCCGTCTGCATCCCCCTCTTTACCAGTTCTAATACCTTTTCTACACTGTCCTCGTCATCCAGAAGTCCATATCCTCTGATCAGGCACTGGATTTCCTGTTTTTGCTTCTCCTCGGATATCTTGCTCCTTTTTTTCCATACCTTTTCCAGATATGCAAGACTCTTTTTATATTTTCTTACATCTTCCGGACATTCCTGTTTTTCATATGCGCCGATCAACATTTTCAGATTCTCCGCAAGTTCTTTATTGGTCAGTTCATTCAGACAAATACGGCTTTTCTCCACATTCCCGACATTTAAGAAATACGCAAGTGCCAGTTCCAGATATTCTTCGTCCCGTTTCTCATTCTCCTGACTGTCTGTGCGTAATTCTGTATTGGCATTACTGGTTGCTTTCTGTTGTTCCTTTATTATTCCGTCAGGTACATTTTTTCTTTGCTGTATCAACATGTACCCTGCCGCCACCACTGCGAAAAATAATGCGATATATATCTTCCACCTGCGTTTTCCTTTGTCTCCCGAACTTTCTTTATTAACTTTTTCTTTCCATTTTGGGATTTGTTTTTGAATTTCTGAAACGCTTTGATAATAAGACCCTTTTGTTCCCATTGTTTTTGAAATGATACTCTGAAGTCTGTGTTCTTCCCACCGGTTCAGATGCGGTTCTGTTTCTGACGAAGCGAGAATATATTGAAATGTCTTTCCCAATCCATATATGTCCAGCTCTTTACTGGCATTTTGATAATAATTCTCTTCCGGAGGGAGAAAATATTCCCGCATGTCCCTCCTTTGCATAAATACTACCTGTTTCATGTTTGTCTCGGCTTTCATATCCAGAAAATAAACCCTGCCGTCCTCCGCCAGAATAATACTGTATGGATTCACATACTGATAGCATGGATTCCCTCTGCATCTGTGGATCAGTTCCAGCTGTTCTGCAATTGCCTTTAACAACAGGAACATTTCCTTCTTCTCCATTACCGGATGATACTTCAAATATCTGGCAAGTGTTCTTCCCTGTACATTTTCAGAACTGATATAACAGACCTGTCCATGTTCGATCAGACGCAGTACATCATAGCTTTCCTTTTGCTGCAATGCATTCCACCTCAATTCTATTCTTCAGTTTTTTTACAAATGGTAATTTTTTGAACCCTCACACAGGTTATAGAATCTTTATAGATTGATTAACCGAATCTATCTTGAAAATATAGATTAAGCATATACTACCTGATTATTTTCAAAATTTCAAGACTTTTTTTACTTTTCATGCACTTTTTTATCGCAGAAAATCAGACGTCCCGATAAAAAAACGTCCTGACATGAGATATCCTCATGACAAGACGTTCTTTTATCTTCTCTCTGATTTTAAATGGATTATCTGTGGCTGAGTTCTTTCGGTGTATACAGATGTCTTGGAATTCCATCTACCATAACCGGTGATACATCTCCCTGGATCAACGGACGTACATATGAAATAAACTCATTTGTTACATAAGTGCCTTCTTTGTTTACCCAGCTTCTTGGAACCAGCTTCTCATCATTGGCAATCTTATGTACATCTTTCACTTCCGTTCCGCACTGATACGGATCATCGGACAGACGTTTTAAGACAACCATCTTTCCGGTATCTCCTTCGTCTGCTGCTTTTACTGCAGCTCCTCCAACCTGATATGCCTCCAGAATATCTACTCTTGAAGCCGCATGCGATGCAGCTCTCTGCAATGTACTTAATTCAATCGCACGTGTCTTACATCCGATCTCACCTGCAATATAACTCGCCAGATAAGATGCAGTTCCTGATAACTGTTTGTGTCCGAATGCATCCACAAAATCAATACTGTTGCCAAGTTCACATACATATGTACCATCTGCTGTACGGATCCCTTCTGATACCGCAACTACGATGGATGTCTTTTCCTGTAATAACTGCCTGATCTTTTCCCCGAATAACTGAAGATCAAACGGCAGCTCCGGCAGATAAATAAGATCCGGACCTTCACAATCCTCTCCCTGTGACAGTGCTGTGGAACCTGTCAGCCATCCTGCATTTCTTCCCATAATCTCTACAATAGATACTACGCCCTTTTCATATTCCAGGCAGAAGCTGTCACGGATAATCTCTTTCATCGATGTTCCGATATATTTTGCCGCACTTCCGTATCCCGGTGTATGATCTGTCAACGCAAGATCATTATCAATTGTCTTCGGACATCCTATAAACCGGATGGAATGTCCAAACACAATTGCATAATCCGATAACTTTTTAATCGTGTCCATAGAATCATTTCCACCGATATAAATAAATGCTTCAATATCCAGTTTATCCAGAATTTCAAAAATCTTATCATAAACTTCCCGGTTCTCATGTATCTCCGGAAGTTTATACCGGCAGGAACCTAAGAATGCAGCCGGTGTTCTCTTTAATAACTCTGCATCCAGCTCTGTCTTGATGTGATCTGACAGATCAATATATTTTTCCTTTAATAATCCCTGAATTCCATGAAGCATTCCGTACACTTTATTCGCTCCACGGTCTTTTGCTGTCCGGTATACACCGGCAAGACTCGCGTTGATCGCTGCAGTTGGTCCCCCAGATTGTCCTACTATTACATTTCCTTTCATTCGCTTGTTTCCTTCCTGTTTTTATTACATTTTGCTGTTGATTTAATATTAGTATATTTTAACATAAAAGTCTAGTAAATATTATATTTTTTATGCATTTTCACCATTGCAAATAAATAAAAAAATCTCTTATCCTTCACATATACACTTTGTATAATAATATGAAAGACAAGAGATTTTATGATCAATTGATATTTATTCAGCTTTTACAGGATTGGAAACACTTACTTTATGATTATACCACTTTCCTTTTGTTCCGATCAGTGCCAGATCAAATTCTTTGTCCAGTGCCGGCACCGGAACATCAAAACCGTATACTTCTTTCGGCTTACCCTCTATATCTGTTACGACATTACCATTTTCATCTGTTATAGTATCTGTCGTCGGCTGCAAAAGTTTTGCTCCCTTTTTCTTGGCATCTTTTATTGTACCAGGAAACAAATTTACAATATTTTTTGATACAAGACTGATATGAATCGTCATCTTTCCGTCTTTTACCGTCAATGTCCCCTTATCATCATATGCATCATTTACATGAAACATGGAACTGTCCGTTTTAAACTCTGCTGTATAGGTTCCATCTTCAATCGGAGCTTTTGTCTCTTCCTTTTCTGCTGCTTTCTCTTTTTTCGCATCAGACTTCTGCTGTTCTGTCTTTTTGCTCTCTGACCTAGATGTCTTACTGTCATCTTTACTGCCGCACCCTGTAAATACAGACACGGTCATCACTACCGCTAATGCAAGCGTCATCAGTCTTTTTCTTAACATTGTTCTCTCCCTTTAATATTTTTTTACTGTGCATCCATGGCTGCTTTTGTATGAGCTGCATATAACTGCTGGATTGCATCGATTTCTCCAAGACCTGCGATCTGTGTCTTCACACTGTCAAAGTTCTTAGATGCCTCGAACTGGCTCAGCCATGAATCATCATCATCTCCGGCCATGTCATTGTTCGCATGATCACCTGCCACAACCATCAGTGGACGAAGAATGACATTCTTATATCCGGCATCTTTTACTTTTGCGATAACAGATTCACACGAAGTTTCCTCCGGTTCTCCTTCTACTGTTCCGATAAATACATTCTTATATCCCAGCTTTTCCATCTGTGTCTGCATCTGGGAATAGCTGATCTTTGCTTCATCTGATGTTCCGTGTCCCATGAATACAAATGCTGTACTGTCTGCTGCGACTGCATCAAGGCTGTCATATTCTGCTGTCTTAACAGCTTCTGCTGTAATTGCTTCTGCTACTGCTGCTTTATCTGCATTGATCACTGTCGCATCCGATCCGACTTCTCCGAGAAGCGGTTCTGCGATCTTGACAGATTCAAATTTATCTTTGTAACTCTCCACTGCTTCTGTTAACTCTTTATATTCTGCACCATGCATTAAGTGTGTTGGCTGTATAATCAGTTGCTTGACACCGTTTTTTACGGCACGCTCTAAAGCCTGATCCACATTATCAATCTTCTCGCCATCTCTTGCCTGTACATGGTTGATGATGATCTGAGCTGTAAATGCTCTTCTTACAGACCAGTCCGGATTTGCTGCCTGGAGTGCTTTCTCTACTCCACCGATATCGGCTGCACGGCTCGCATTAAAAGAAGTACCGAAACTTACTACCAGAAGTTCCTTCTCTCCGATATCATCTCCATTTAACGGGTCATCCTGGGAAGCATCTCCTGTATCTCTTCCGAAGTAATCTGGATCTGCATTGTCTCCTTCTACCAGTTCTTTCTGCGCATCTGTCAATTTATCCCACGCTTCTTTTGCTGCTTTACACTGTTCATCCGTCTTGTCTGTTCTTTCCTGAACGTAGATCGCATCAATCTTTTTTGCAACTGCATCCGCTGCTTTCTGATCTTCCTTTTTTGAAGAAGTCTCTGTCTTCTTGTTACTGCTGCTGTCGGAGCTGTCTGATTTTGCTCCACATCCGCCAAATGCCGCTACACACATAGCTGCTGATAATAATACTACTACCAGTTTCTTTTTCATTTCTTTCTACCTCCTGTTTTTTGATTGTCAATACATGAGATACAAGATCTCTGCCACCGGCGGTTCCTTCCGGACACATAATATCAAAAAAAGCCTCCGCCAGGAAACGAAGACAACGAAAATAAAACTGTATTACATAATATCTACATATCACATACAGTTCTGTGACTTATTTCGTACTGCCAATTCCTCGTGGCCTGAACTTTTACGTTCCTGTACTGCGAAAGGCAGGTCTCCCGGCTTATTGCTCTGGCGCTTCAGCTCCCTTCCCGGTCATCCCAGTGGGTATGCAGCTTCCGCTCGCAAAATACGGTGACGAGTTCGTACAGGATTCTCACCTGTTTCCCTTTTCACCAGTCAGATCATTCTTTCTATAAAATAATTCCCATAAATTATCCTTGATATCCTGACTGACACCTCACACAATCATGATTTAATTTACCTTGTAACCTTACCACAATTGCCCAATCTGTGTCAATACTGCCCGGTCTACCGTGTACGAAACCGTGTATAAAAAATATGACTCGCCGGACATGTAACAGCAAAAAACCCTCGTCTGACTTTATATCAAACAAGGGTTTCTCCTACGTGCGCGAGAAGATTCGAACTCCCGACCTTCTGGTCCGTAGCCAGACGCTCTATCCAGCTGAGCTACGCGCACATATTCATTTTATTGTTTCCGAAGTTTTTGTACCTCAGCAACGAAATTAAGTATAGCGCAATGTATTCCATCTGTCAACAACTTTTTCAAACTTTTTTATTATTTTTTACCCGGAAGATTTCTTTCTTCTTTTGTTAAGGCAAAAAAACCCAACTATGATATAATCAATACATGTTTGTAAATATATTAGGAAACGAGGATTTCTTTATGACAATGACAAAAAAAGTTGCTGTAATCAATGATCTGTCCGGTCTTGGACGATGCTCCCTGACTGCCGCCATCTCTGTATTATCTGCGATGGGCATCCAGACATGTCCACTCCCGACAGCCATCTTAAGTTCTCAAACAGAATATCCAAGCTACTACTGCTATGATTTTACCGATAAGATGGATTATTTCCGTCAGGAATGGAAGAAACTCGGCACTTGCTTTTCTGGGATTTACACCGGTTACATTGCCAGTGTACCTCAGATTGAAGAGATTTTTCATTTTCTGGATACGTTCCAGACACCAGATACTTTTCTTCTGGTTGATCCTGTAATGGGTGATGACGGCATGACCTATGATATGTATACTTCCGAATTCCTGTCTGCCATGAAGGAACTGACCGCACGTGCAGATGTTATCACTCCAAATATTACAGAGTTCTGTCTGCTGACAGATATGGATTACAATACCCTGCAGAACTCCTCTTTGTCCCTGCATCAGCTCATTTCATGCCTCAAAGATGCAAGCCATACATTAACAGCAGAACGTGCGAAAAAGATCCTTATCACAGGAATTCGCTTTACTACAGATGATGGAATCCCTAAGATTGGGAATCTCCTGTTAGACGGCTCTTCGCATTTTCTGTCGGCATTTCCCTGCTGCGATGGAAGCTATTCCGGTACCGGCGATCTCTTTGCCTCCTGTATCACAGGTGGACTTGCCCGCGGAACTTCCCTTACAGAAATGATGCAGACTGCCGGATCTTTTCTCGAAAAAGCATTAGCTGATTCCGTAAAAGAACAGGTCCCTGTAAACGAAGGAGTTAACTTTGAAAAATATTTATATCTCTTACATTAAGAAAAATCACCATATATCCCGATAAAATTTCTCTACTGAAATTTTTCCTTTTGATATATGGTGATTTTCTTTCTATAATGATTCATATCTTAAATTCATATTTCGTTACATAATTTCTGACAATCTAATCTGTGCTTCCACAGCTTCTGCCAGTAATTTATGATTTTCCGGATAATATCTTGTCGAAAATACATACTCTCCATCATTCACAAATACTTCTACCGATGATCTATCAGCCAGAATCTTCAGATCCTTCACTTCATCCACTTCCACATAACGCATGCTTCGTCCTGCAGATACAGAAGTCTTGTCCTGACTTATAAAATGCATCCGGAATTTTCCGTCTGCATAATCCAGGATCAGTTCATTCGACAGGATGACTTTAAAATGGTTTTCTGCAATATTCAAAATCTCCAGTTCATACACCGAATAACCGTCACTGGACAGCATACCTTTTACATCACTTACCAAATGTTTCTTCTCATCCAGTTCGCGAATCGGGCGCTGACAGATCTTTCCATTTTTCTCGAAGATTTCTCTCGGAAATGTAAAGCAGTGCTGCCATCCCGTTTGAATCGTCGGATTTGTATACTCTTCACAGTCCGGCATTCCCATCCAGCTGATGTGAATTCTTCGTCCGTCTTCTGTCTCAAAGCTCTGCGGTGCATAATAATCAAATCCATAATCCCATACTTGTTGCTGCTCCCCATACAAAATCTTTTCTAAAATCCATGCTTATTCTCCCTGTTTTCATTATACTGTAATTGTATTATACCGCAAAAATTCATACTGTGCATTATAAGTGAGGCCGGAGATTTCAAAAACCTCCGGCCTCACTTATGTTACATTGATATATTAACTTTCAAACTGGCTGTGATACAGTTTATGGTAAAATCCACCTTTTTTCAGCAGTTCTTCATGATTGCCCTGCTCGATGATCTTACCGTCTTTCATAACTAAGATTAACGAAGCATTCCGTATCGTGGAAAGTCTGTGTGCTACGATAAAGCTTGTTCTGCCCTTCATCAGTTTATCAAATGCTTCCTGTACCTGCAGTTCGGTACGGGTATCAATACTTGATGTCGCCTCGTCTAAGATCAGCATCGGCGGCAGACAGAGCATGACTCTTGTGATACACAGAAGCTGTTTCTGTCCCTGGCTGATGCTGTCTTCATGGAGCACCGTGTCCAGACCTTTCGGAAGTCTGCGAATGAATTCCCAGCTTCTTGCTTCTTTCGCCGCACAGATGATCTCTTCATCAGTTGCATCCGGCTTTCCAAAACAGATGTTGTCTCTCACGGTTCCGCTCTTGATCCAGGTATCCTGCAGTACCATGCCAAAGCTGCTTCTGAGCGCATGTCTGGATACTTCCCGGATGTCTTTTCCATCCACCAGGATCTTTCCTTCATCTACGTCATAGAAACGCATCAGCAGGTTAATAAATGTCGTCTTACCGCATCCGGTCGGACCAACGATTGCGATACACATACCTGGTTTTACATCCAGATTGAAATTCTTAATCAGTTCTTTTTCTTTATCATAACTGAATGCCACATCATCAATTGTAACATTGCCATCGACTGTAGCAAATACTCCTTCTGCATCCGGTGTCTCTTCTTTCTGCTCCAACAGGTCAAAGATACGGTCCGCACACGCCAGCGCATTCTGCATCTCTGTAATTACCGAACTGATATCATTGAACGGCTTCATATACTGGTTCGCATAGGATAACAGTACAGAAAGTCCTCCAACCGTCAGCGTTCCGCCCGGTATCAGAAAAGCTCCGAGTAGTGCTACTCCGGCGTAAATGATATTGTTGACAAATCGTGTAGATGGATTCGTTAAACTGCTGTAGAATACCGCTTTCTGACTATAATTTTGCAGTTCTTTATTGATCTCATCAAATCTTCTGGATGATTCTTTCTCGTAACCGAATGCTTTGACTACCTTCTGTCCGCCGATCATTTCTTCGATCAGTGCAGTCTGGCGTCCCCGGGTCTCGCTCTGCTTCCGGAACATCGTATAAGATCTGGAAGAAATGAATTTCGCTACTACGAAACTAAATGGTGTCAGGACGATCACTAAAAGCGTTACCCACACATTCTTGGAGAACATGAAGATCAGCGTCACAACGATCGTCACAATTCCGGAAAACAGCTGTGTAAATCCAAGCAGCAGACCATCGGATAAGATATCTGTATCTGCAATGACACGGCTTACGATATCTCCGGTACTATGCTGATCCAGATAAGATAACGGCAATACCTGGATATGCCGGATTGCCTGTGACCGGATATCCTGTACAATACGATAGGTCATACGATTATTCAAAAGATTCATGAACCAGGTAGCAAGTGCCGATATCACGATGAATACCAGAATCTGTCTTAGATAATACCACATCATATCAAAGTTCACCTGATGTGCTGCCACGACTTCATCGATCGCATCTCCGAATAAGACCGGCACATACAACTGCAATACTACAGAGATCGCAGCAAAGATGACACTGAATCCAAGGAAAATCTTATATTTCCCTATGAGCTTTAATAATTTCTTCATTACTTTGCCGCTCCTTTCTCTGTCTTCTCAGAAGTCTTCATTACAACTGGACGTTCTTCCGGGAACTGTGAATAATAGATTTCCTGATAGGTCTCACAAGTTTCCATCAGTTCTTCGTGTGTTCCCTGTCCTGCCAGTTCACCGTCGTCCATAACTAGGATCTTGTCCGCCTGCCGGATGCCGGAAATTCTCTGGGATACCAGGAATGTTGTCACATTGCCTTCCAGTTCACCGATTGCTTTACGAAGCGCTGCGTCTGTCGCAAAATCCAGTGCACTTAAACTGTCATCCAGTATCAGGATATCCGGCTTGCTGACCAGTGCACGCGCGATCGTAAGACGCTGTTTCTGTCCTCCGGACAGGTTGCGTCCGTTCTGTTCCACTTCAAAATCAAGCTTTCCAGGCTTAGCTTCTACAACATCTTTTGCCTGAGCGATTGTGATCGCTTTCCACAGATCTTCATCTGAAGCCTGATCATTGCCCCACTTTAGATTATCACGGATACTTCCTTTGAACAGGATGGAACGCTGCTGAACCACGCCTATCTCACTGCAAAGTTCTCCCTGCGGATAATCCTTTGCATTGACGCCATTTACCTTTACTATACCTTCCTGTGGATCATAGAATCTCGGAATCAGGCTGACCAGTGTACTCTTACCACTTCCGGTTCCGCCGATGATTCCAATCGTCTGTCCTTTCTTCGCCCGGAAGGTGATGTCTGATAAGCTGGATGCTCCGGCACCTTCGTATGTGAAGGTGACGTGGTTGAACTCAACTGCCATATTATCATCAACTTTATCATTTCCAGCCACTGCTTTGTATTCCATACTGGACTTCACATCCAGGATACCAGCCACACGGTCTGCACACGCCATTGATTTATTCAACGTAATGATCAGAGAGGCTAATTTGATCAGCTCTACAATGATCTGTGCCATATAGTTATACAGTGCTACCACCTGCCCCTGTTGCAGATTCCCGATATTCACCTGCACTCCGGCACGTGCGATCAGTAACACAGTTGCCACGTTAATCAGTACATACGTAAGTGGATTCAGAAGAGCGGAAATTCTTCCTACGAATTCATTCAGTCTCGTAAGCTCACGGTTTCCTTCTTCGAATTCCTCCACCGACTGTTCTTCCCTGCAGAACGCACGGATGACACGGACACCTGTCAGATTCTCTCTTGTAAGTCCTGTCACACGGTCCAGTCCTGCCTGTACTTTCTTGAACAGCGGAATACTGATCAGCATAATGGAAAATACAACTACAAACAGGATCGGCACTGTTACGACAAAGATCAGTGCACAACGCACATTGATGGTAAATGCCATCACCATCGCACCGATCACGACAAACGGGCTTCTCAGCAACAGACGCAGTCCCATATTAATTCCATTCTGCACCTGGTTCACATCGTCTGTCAGTCTTGTGATCAGCGTATCCGTTCCGAGCGTATCCAGTTCTGTAAATGACAGTCTCTGGATATGGTCGAACATTGCCTGTCTGACACTGGTCGCAAATCCGACACTTGCCTTTGCAGCAAAGAACTGTGCGGTAAAGCTGCACAACAGTCCGACTGCTGCCATGAGTAGTAATACGAAGAACATTTCCACAATATATCCACGGTCATTCTTCGCAACGCCCACATCAATGATCTGAGCTACCACAACCGGAACCATAAGATCGAATACCACTTCCAGCAATTTAAAAAGCGGTGCCAGGATACTTTCCCTGCGGTATGGTCTCAGAAATTTCTCAAGACGCTTCATTTCTTTCACTCCATTTCTTTTTCTATACGATAACTAATAAATCATCTGTTATCTACTTATCATAATGTCCCTTGACTGTTTTATTATAGTCCGTTATCATTGATATGAATAATATTGTTTTTATAGCTTTACAATACAAAAAATATATAAGGAAGGTGATCCAACATGGAACTCAGACAGTTAGAATATTTCCGCGAGATTGCATCCACCGGCAGCATCAACGAAGCTGCAAGACACTTAAATATGTCCCAGCCGCCGCTCAGCTATCAGATCCGCCAGCTGGAAAATGAATTAAATGTAAAACTTTTCGACCGCACCAGCAAGGGTGTTACCCTGACTGAAGCCGGCAAGCTTCTCTACGACCGCTCCGGTAACCTGCTGGAATACGCCCGATCTACCGAACTGGAAGTCTCAAAAACCGGTAAAAAACGTATCTTACGTATCGGCCTGACTCCAACAACGGTAGATACCATCATGCCTTATATTTCCCAGTTTTCGAAAAAAAATCCCGACGTGAACTTTGAAGTCCACGACGGGATCACTTATTCGCTTTATCAGTATCTTCTGGACGGGATCATCGATATCTCCGTTGCCAGAACACCACTGCGTCTTGACGAGGTGTCTTATATGGAATTGTGTTCTGAGCCGATGATCGCGGTATCTGCGCCAGAAAATACTGCCCCTTCCTTAAAACTCGCTGATCTTCTACACAGACCATTAATCTTATACCGAAGATACGAAGAACTCATCATGAATACCTTTCATGCCCAGAATATGAATCCGGACATCTTCTGTGTCTGCGACGATCCGAGAGGTGCAATGCTCTGGGCAAAGGAAAATCTTGCGACTGCCATCTTTCCACAGTCCATGGCAAGCTTGTGTGATGGCCTTTGTATACAAGAATTGGATGAGCCGGATCTTGTAACTAAGATACTTCTGATCTGGGCAAAGGGTAAGAAGCCGGTGCCGCTTGTACAGGAGTTTCTGAATGTGTGTGGAGAGCGTTAACGCATTAGAGCTTACGGCTCACCCACCATATACCAATTATAAGATATACCGCCATCATTCCCAATATGGCAGATGTTGCAACCAGTTGATTCATATTTTCCAAAGCAACTACTAACAACAGAAGTACAATTTCGCCACACCAATAGGACCAGATACATTTCCTTTTTCCGTAATCAGTAATCCAAGTTTTGGAATCCACGATCCAGAGTAAATTGATGAATATTCCAAAACCAATAGATACAATTAGTGACGTAACCGCTTCTGCTGACATATTTGTCATTCCATTTTTTACAAACGCAATACATAACACCAGCAAATCATATAGTAATAGCAATATAGCATTTCTTTTTAACGCTTTCATTTTTTTATGAATGTTCACTTTTTCTCCTCCTCGTTATCCTAAAAATAATCCTGGATATTACAAAGACTGTCACTAGGCCTATATACACTCTAACTATCAGGAGTAAATCCTGTTGTATCTCAGGATACTTATTTCCTAACCACATTACAATGAAAAGCAACATCATTCCCCAAGAAACTAATGCGATTCCTACTATATTATCTAATTTTTTCATACGTTCACCTGTTTACTATATTGCCTTAACGCTTCTGTTGCTTTTTGGTAATCCTTATTTCCCACAAAAATATAATACTTTTTTCCTTCATTTTCTCTAAATCCAAAATCTCCTGATCCTGTTATAAATAGCAATGTTACAAATTTAAACATATTATTTTTGTTTCTAACATCTATCCGATATGTTATTTTTTGTGATGATAAAATTGTTTTTATGTTTTCGCATTCCACAGGATTGCTCGTTTTTGCCAGTAATTTCATTTTGTCATCATTCCCTTTCTTTACTATTCATGCTCTTCTATTTTCCCATCCTTAATATAAATGATTCTTGTCCCATATTTCGCCAGTGACAAATCATGCGTCACCATTATAATTGTCATTCCTTCCTTATTCAGACGAGATAAAATCTCCATAACCATTCTAGAATTGTCACTATCCAGATTTCCAGTCGGTTCATCCGCCAAGAGAATCTGCGGTCTATTGGAAATTGCACGCATAATAGAAACTCTCTGTTGTTCTCCACCAGACAACTGCGCCGGATACTTTTTTTCTAAACCTTTCATATGGAATTCATCCAATAATTCCTGTGCTCTTGCAGTTCTATTCTTTTTAGACATTCCTGCATATCCAAGTGGGACAGCAATATTTTCCAAAACATTCATTTCCTGAACTAAATGATACGCCTGAAAAACAAATCCAATTTTCCGGTTTCTGATTTCTGCCATTTTTTTATCATTCAAATTTTTAATAGATATCCCATCCAATGTGTATTCCCCTTCGGTTGCATAATCTAATACCCCCACAATATTTAACAATGTTGATTTTCCACTTCCTGAGCTCCCATAAATACAAACAAATTCTCCCGGATGAATCATCAAATCTACACCTTTCAACACATTGGTTTCTATATTTTTTCCATAATATGTTTTTTTTATATCTTTTAGTACAATCATTTTCTTTTTCTAATCCCCATTTAAAAGCTCAATCACTTTTCTTTGTTTTATTTTTATATAACTCTTTCCAGACACAATAATAGTTATTAACAAATAAACACTTATACTTGCAATGAATGACACGATACTCCCTTCTACTTTTATATAACCGATCATAATTCCCATATCAAAAAAGTATGTAACTATGTAGCCAATACCTATTCCTATGAACATTCCTATCCCATTCAATAAAGCAACCTCTGCAAACATTTCATAAAATACCGTCCTATAATCCGCTCCACACGCAAGACTAATCCCGTATGCTTTTTTTCTATGGTTAAATAATAATTCGAAAATTGATATCATCCCTCCCAAAAAAGCTATTAAAAATAAAATACCAGCCTGCATGATTACCCGTATCGATTGCTTCACTTTATATCCATTATTCTTTAAGTCTATTTCCGGAGAATAGATACGGTAAGAATATACTTCTCCATGCATTTTATTTAAATACTCTTCTATATTCTTTAACATCTGATCTTTATTTTCTAATTCCTTAGAATTCCATTCCATATGAATGTATGCCGGTTCTATTTTTTGTTCTATCTGTTCCATATATTCAACAGGAACAATTACACAATTCTTCAGTTCTATATTCTCCACTTCTGTCTTCCATGATTGCTCATTTATCCGTGTCGGCATTTTCCTTGGAACCATTTCAGAAATCGTAAATATATCTTCGATACTTTCTTTATTGCTTCCCCAATAGCAATAGCCTTTCTTTAATCCTAATTTATCATAATCCGCTAAAATCATTGTAAACTCATAATTTTTATCATTTGCTACGTAAAATTCTGGTAAGGCAATATAGAAAAAGGTTTTCCCACTCGATATTTTCTGTATCTTTTCATAATCTTGAATCGTCAACGCTACTGTCTCTGATAACATTTTTTCATTAAATCCAGATATCTCAAGACATAAATCTCGACTTTGGTTTGCTCTTCTTCTTTCTTCCTTTACTAGTGAAGAATACATATTCATTGCATATACCAACACACTCATTCCTAATATCATCTCAATAATCATCAATATTGAGATCCATTTATTCCATTTTAACCGTTGCCATGCTCTTCTTATAATATAGCTCACTCTGTCTCCTTCATTTTCAACATTAATGCAATTGGATATAGCTTTATTTTCTTTATCGAACATCTTGCTAATATTCCACAGGTTAACAACGATATCGTAATCATTTCCACAATAATCACTCCATCCACCACGATAACATTATCTAATTGAAGCATTCTGGCCAGTGGATTCATCGTAACAATTACTAACAGCACTGCAATTCCTGTAATCCAAAAAGTTTCCAAAAGTGCCTCTATCCGCATCTCTTTCCTGGAAGCTCCCAGTGCCAATTTGATTCCTACCGTTCCCTGCTCTTCGTCCCTCTTTTCTATAAGTACGATAGATTCATTTAATGCAAAAAAAGTGAGTGCAACCATTGCAATAAGTCCCCGGACAATTCTCCATTGTTTTTTTGTTGTCAATGCATTTTTATATAATTCCATTCCTGTAGTTGTTGATATAAGCTCCGATTTCGGATCATTTTTTTCAATGATCTTTGTTCCCTTATCTGCAATTTTTTCTAAATTATTACTTTCTCCCCAAAAAGTTCCTGTAAATTGTATCTTTTCTTTGTTCTGATATATATCCTTCATTGTCTGATACGGGATTACAATTCCCGAATATATGCTGCTGTTCAATATACCTACAATCTTACACTTTTTATCTCGGATTAAAATACCATCTCCAACTTTATAAGAATATGTTTTAGCACATTGACCATCAACCAAGCATACTGCTGCACCAGTCTTCATTTCCCTTTTATTGAACATCCTTCCATTAATATCAGGCATTGGATAAGCATATTTTTCATCTATTCCTATTATAGAAACATATTTATCCCCCCATTGTTTAAAATTCTCTTCTTTATATGCTTTTATCGAATACTCCATTCCTTCTGGAAAAAGAATATCAAATTTTTCACTAAACCAATCAATCTGCACCGAACTATTCATTTTTTTAAATGTCGTAAAATAGAACACTCTGTCTACCGATCTTATATTAGCCAAACAGAATGCTGGAAGCAAAAGACCTACATAAAACGAAAGAATATATAAGAAGTATCTTTTCTTTTGGTATTTGATTTTTATCCAGGTTTGATACCCTATATATAAGTACCGTTTCATACATTTCCCCTTACTTTTTATAAATTCGGTATATTTTTTTTGCTTTCGGCATAACTATAAAGTACTCTCCCTGATTGTTTTCATCTATTTGCGGATTTTCTTCATTTTCCAGTCCTGAAATGATTGCAAGAGTTTCCTTATACTCCCCATTCCATCCCAATGAATATACCGATGCTCCCGATCCAGAAATACATATTATTTTCTTGTCTTCAATCAGAAAATCAGTTATCCCAAATCCATATGGTAATTCAGATACCTTTTTTAACTTGTTCCCACTAACAGACAAAAGCCACTCAGGTGCTGTGGTGACCGCTCCAAAGCTATCATTTTTCTTATCATAAAACCGTACCATGGAATTTATTCCATATATTTCTGATTGATAACTTGCAATTGATCCGATAAAATTTGCTCCTATTTCTTCTTCATCTCCATTGCTATATTTATCTATTACCGCCTCTTTTAATGACATTCCCGTAACGTATATTCCCTCTTCGTTTACTGCCATTTTTTGTGGAACATAATCTGGATCATTTATTTTTTTGTTTATCAAATCTACTTTATCTACATAATTTAACTGCTCATCAAATATCTGAACTCTATTATTTCCTTGATCAAGAACATATATTTCATGATTATATTCTTTAATTGCACCTGGAGATAAAAACTCCCCTTCTCCATTACCAGTCTTTCCAATTTTTTTAATTAGATTTCCAGAATAATCCATTTGTATAATAGCATCACTTGCTTTATCCGAAATCATTATCGAATCTTCCAGGCATATGATTCCATTTGGCTCATTTTCACATTTCCACTCTTCTACATTATATCCCGCATCGACATCTTCAAGAGACGCTAAATCTGATGTTTTATTACTTATCTCCTTATCGTTCTCTGCATAAATAGGTAATACATCACTTTTAGAATTAAGCATAATATTATAATTTTCACTCTTTTTGTGTTGGCATCCACTCAAACAGAAAAGCAAACTCCCCATAATAGCGATTATAAATATTCTCCTTTTCACAATTCTCACCTCTTCTTTGTCTCTCGTTAATAACACCCTGCCAGTTATCACTTAATTATTTCTACATTACTTTTTAAGATTTTACGTACAGCTACAATTTACATATACATTCTTATACTTTTGATTATAATAAAGTGTTCCGTTTGCCCTTACACATGTTTGTTGATATAAATCTTGTCTTTCCTTTCTTTTAAAACCTCCCGGGCATAAATTATTTGTACATTTCGCAGTCCCTGTTGATATCCTCTTATAATCTGAACAACCTGCTGCCTGCACATTTGAACTAATTCCCAGTAATAACATTGCCGATAATAACATCACAAAAAATTTTTTTCTAATACTCTTCATAGGTCTACTCCCTTCTTAGTATTGGCAGGGTGCCATTCTCTATATGTTTTTAGGTAATACCATCTTTCAATTTTTCAAGAAGTTTTTCATCCGACTCTTGTCCTATAAATTCATATTTGTCTCCGTCTAGTATCAAAAAGCTTGGATACCAATCTATATCATATATATTTTTTAAAACTTCACCTTCATCAACACATTCTTTTTCTCCTTTTGAATCTACTGTATATATCGTTATCATGTCGTATTTTGAAGCTATACTATTATCATTTAATAATTTTTCTACATTTTGACAATCTGGACAACCATCCATTGCAAAATATACCAATTTCTGTTTTTGTTTGTCGTTCTGCCCTATTAATTTCTTTAAATATATATTAGTTTCTTTTATTATTGCATTTTTTTCTATTTCATCTAAGCTCAACATCTTTTTCACAATTTTATCAATATCATCACTAATCATTTGTACGCTATTTTCTTCATCGGTAATAAAATATGTTGGATATTCATTTAACACTTTAATTGAACCAGTCCTATATTGTTTATCCTTTGAAATATCTAAAGTATCTACTAATGTTTTTTTCGGTTCTTGTCTCCATAAGATATCTATTTCTATATTTTCTCCTTGCATAATTTCCGTTAGCCTTTCTACCACCGGAAATTTTTCAATACAACTTTCACAATTCGGATCAATATATAACCAGATTTTATATAAAGGTGTATTACCATGTTTTTGATTTTTCTTTTCCCCCAATGCATTGAATGTTTCGATTGGAAACCGCTCTCCATACTTTATGTATAGTCCTTTTTCCTCTTCTGATACATCTACATATTTCGATTTAAATTCCTTAATGTTGATGCCTATAAAACAACCAATTAATAAAAAGCAAGCATAAAAGAATATTTTTTTCTTCATATTCGTTCCCCCCCCTACCCTACAAACGAGCAAATTCGTAATTTTGCTCTATTCCATGTATAATAAAAGCACAAAAACGGTCATTCACAGTATTCACAAAAAGAAAATCAACCACAAACTTTGCCAAAAATAATTTCTACCATGAAACTATAATTGTCCATTTTCTCAATTCAGTAAAATGGTATGATTCCTTTTTCCAAATACACCAAAACAACTCGATTTACTTACCCTTACTATACCCAATAAATCTTATCCTGCTTCTTAACAAATCTGAATAATTCTTAATTTCTAACAGGCGGTTTTCGCAGTATCTTATTCTATATATATCGGAAAACTTAAAACAATTGCATATCTGTTTTCATTATTTATAATTTCAGATTCTCCTTTCATCTGCTCCATCATATTTTTTATATTCTGTATTCCTATTCCCGTTCCTTTTACATACTCTTTTTTAGTATTTTTTTGATTTTCAAAATCTATCTGTATCATATTTTCATTATTCTTCATCTCCAAAATAATTGGGTACTCTTTATCCGCATATTTTTTTATATTTGAAACCAGATTATCCATAATACGTCCTATATATCTATGGTAAACCTGTACTTTTGCTTCACCCCATTCCATATTTTTAACAATCACTTGATACCCTTCTGCTTCAACAAATGCGCAAAATTCTGATAGATATTCCCCCAATGCATATTCCACATTTGCCGGTGGATCTAATTCTATTTTTTCCTGCTTTTGAATCAAAAAGAAATCGAACAACTGATCTGTCAGTTCCCTGATCTGATTTGCTTTTTGATAGCTCTTTTGTATATATTCCTGATTCTCATTATTTGTTGATTTCTTTATTGCAATTTCTGAAAAAGTAATCAGACTTGTCAATGGCGTCCGAAGGTCATGCGCCATCGCAAGCACCAATTTACTTTGATACTCTTTCATCTGCTTTTCATTTTCTTCTTTTTTTATCAAAGTCTTGCGCATCTGATCCAATCCGTAGGCGAGATTTCCCAGTTCGTCTTTTCCTCTCACCTCTATATCGGCATCCCAATATCCGCCCTCTATTTGCTGGATAGATTCACTTAACTTTTGTATATATTTCACTTCTTTTCTTATTCCAAAAATAAATACAACAAAACATATTCCAAAGCTGATTGCAGTAATCGTAAATATAAAAAAGAGTTTTATCTTCACTTCATAATCCGCATAAATATATACATCCGCATCACCATCTTCGAATTTTACATTTTGCAAAAAATACCAGGTATAATTCAACATGTCATTTTCTACTGGCTTTAATAAATTGGCTTCTACATAAAAATTATCAAATAATATTTTTCTTTCTCTTGAAACTGAAAAATATGAAATCTTCTGCTTATTTGACCATTTTTTCAATTTTTCAGAGTCTGTAGCTGCCACATGATTTTCAGTAACATATTTTTGCAGACGCTTCACATAAGGTGTTTCCGCCTTATATATATAATCGGATTCATAATAGTAGTTCATTAATACATGACTACCACCAAAATATAATAATATAAAAACAATACTTCCTATTAAAATTCCTTTCAAAAGTAATAGTAACATTTTAACTGTAAGATTGGCATTTTTTACTTTAACCAAATGTATACCCCTTTCCCCATACAGTTCTTATTATTTTTGGATTTTGTGGATCTTCTTCTATTTTTGACCTTAATTTTCTGATATGTACCATAATCGTATTAGCCGATGCCTTGTAAAATGGTTCCTGCCATACACTTTCATATAAATTTTGTATAGAAAATATTTTTCCTGGATATTTCATCAGCAATAATAAGATTCTATATTCTATATCTGTCAAACACAGTTCTTTTTCTCCCATATACACATCATTATACACGCTGCTAATAACTATCCCATGCCTTTCAATCCATTCCTCTTTTTGGGAATCTCTATGAAATTCGGTATCATATACCTGATGTCTTCGTAACAACGCATGAATTCTTGCAAGTAATTCTGCCGCTGAAAATGGTTTTACCAAATAATCATCCGCTCCCGCTGTTAATCCCGTAATCTTATCTTCCTCACTTAATTTTGCTGTTAAAAAAAGAATTGGAACAACTGATCTTTTTCTTATTTCTTCACAAGTTTGAATACCTGATATTCCAGGCATCATAATGTCCAATATTACAAGGTTTATTTCTGCGGAAAATTTATTAAGTCCGTCTGAACCGTTTTTTGCTTCTGTTATCAAAAAATTTTCAGATTCCAACAATATTCTGAGACTCTCCCGGATATCCGGATCATCTTCAATAATTAAAATATGATTCATATATTCCACTCCTTCTACACATTCTACTGTTCAAATCATAACATACAAATCATAATACCCAGAAAAAATTAAGAATTTTTCAGATTTTTTAATCCCATATTTAAGAATTGATCTGTAAAGTATAAATTATCAAATACTAAGGAGGAGCGTTGTAAATGAAATTTCTTAAACAAACACTATTTTTTATTATTGCTGGAATTACAATAAGTATAACTTTTTGTTCTACCACTTATGCTGCTACTGCTTATTCAAAATTATCTTTACCTCCCTCACAATCTTCGGAAGATAATTTAGCGGATTCCAGTGACCGTAGTCTTCACACAACCAAATATGTCGTCACATCTGCCCAAGCCACCTTACGCACCGGACCAGGAAATAACTATTCTTCTGCCGGCACCGTCAAAAAAGGAAACATTATCTTAGTAGTGTCAATTTCTAACAATTGGGCTAAATTTAAACTTAGGAACAATTGGGTTTATATCTCTGCTTCTTCTATCAAAAAGCTTTAACCGATATAAATCATAACTGAAACATATAAACGCATAATGAAAAAAAGATTATCCAGATATTTTTCTCCAGATAATCTTTTTTCTTTATTATTCTATTGTTGTATCTTCTCTTCTACTCCACCTTCGTCTTCTTCGGCAAAAACAGACTCAAAAGTAACGATACCACAAACACTCCTGCCACCGCATTTCCATTAAATACATCTCCTACCGCACTTGGAAATGCTGCAAAGAAGTTCCCAGATGTCTGTGTCAGGCCAACTCCGATACTAAATGACAGTGATACGATGATCATCGTTCTGTCATCGAATTTACATTCTTTCAGCATCTTGATTCCTTCATACATGATTGATCCAAACATCATAACCGTACATCCGCCAAGCACTGCCTGTGGAAGTGAATTGAAGAATGCTCCAAGCGGTGGAAATAACGACGAAAGGATCAGAATCAACGCTCCCATCAAAATTGTAAAACGGTTAATCACCTGTGTCATTGTCACAAGTCCGATATTCTGACTGAATGATGTCAGCGGCAGACAACCAAAACATCCCGAAATTGCACTGGAAAATCCATCAACTGCCAGTGAACCGCGAAGTTCTTTCATCTTAAGATCACGTCCAAGTGCTCCCGTACAGACTGCCGTCGTTGCACCTGTCGTCTCTGCTGCCGATACCAGGAATACGATTGCGATCGTGAAAAATGCTCCCAAATTGAATACCGGCTTATGACTGGTCAGGAACACAAGCTTCGGAATACTGAATACGCCGACCTCCTGAATCGTCTTATGAATACCGGAAAAATCAACCATCGGCGCGATTCCTGCTACCGTAAATATAATTGCAAGTGCATACCCAAATACAAGTCCAACCAGCACATTCAGATTCTTATAGACACCTTTCAAGACTTCTCTGGATACCAGACATACGATCAATGTAAATGCACCAACTACCAGATGATACCATGAACCGAAGTCTTTCACTCCGCTTCCACCGCCCCAGGAATCCATACCTACCGGCAGAAGTGACAATCCAATCGCGATAACTACACAAGCCGATACAACCGGAGTCAGATATTTTCTCCAGTACTTGGCACTCAATCCGACAAAACCTTCAAAAATACCACCCAGAATAACTGCACCAACCATACCTTCATATCCAAGATCCGGATTCGTTGAAATTACCAGCAGACTTCCAAGGAACGTAAAGCTGACTCCCATAATAATCGGAAGTCCGGATCCGATCACTCCTATCGGATATAATTGCAAACAAGTCCCGATTCCTGCTACAAACATCGCACACTGCAATAGCTGTGTGATCTCCGCAGAACTTAAATGTGCTCCATTACTTCTAAGTACCGCCGCACTGCACACGATCAGCACTGGTGCCAGATTCGATACGAACATCGCCAGTACATGCTGCAATCCAAACGGGATGGCTTTTCTAAGCGGAACCCTGCCGTTAAGCTTATAGATATTCTCTTCACTGACCGACGTTATCTTTTCTTCTTTGTTGCTTTCCATGACTTTTCCTCATTCTCTCTGTGAAATTTCTTTAGTATAAATTTAACTTATATTTTTCAAGAAAGCAACACGAGAATTAATAAATGCATTTATTACTTTAATACAATCCGAAAATATTCTACTGTCGTTGAAAGAAGAAATATTCCACACACTGCCATTTGCAGATATTCTTTCTTAATTACACTTTCAATAAAATCTTTTAAAAATGTAAAATCAATCACAATACAAATAAGAATGCTCCCCACATCCATGATACTGTTTATTGCTTTTATCGAAAACACCTGGAACATCCATATCAGACTGGCTGCTCCCAGACAGCAGATAAGCGAAAAATAAAATTCTCTTTTTTCACGAATTTTCCAATGCTGCCGTAAAAGAACCACACATGTAGTACATCCTATGATGCAAGCATAAAATACAATCGAAGAAAACACTTTTGTTGACTGTGTAACCATCACTCCCAGCACTGCTACTACAAAGCAAATTCCGCCGATCAACCATTTCATCTTCTTCATTTTATGATATTCCGCTATCTCTGCTGTTGATTTCATAATCTCGGTCACACATTCTTGATTTATTTTATCTTCTCTTTTTTCTGTGTTGATTTCCGATCTCATAAGTTCCACCACTCCTATCTCGAGTGCATCTGACAGAGGTTCCAGTGTATTAATATCAGGGAAGCCCAGTCCTCTTTCCCACCTGCTGACCGCCTTATCCGTTACATTTATCTTTCCTGCTAATTCCGCCTGTGTCATACCCAGCTGCTTTCTCCGCTCCATGATAAATTTTCCAAATACTTTTGCATCCATGTAATTCACTTCCTTTTTCCACTCTTTGAAGCCGAATGAACTTCTTTGTTTAATTACATCATATACATTTTTTGTTAAATACGTCAATCGACGAATCCTTTACTTTTTTAATTTTAAGGTAAAAAGCTTTGAATAGTAAAAGAAGACTCTTGCAATGCAACAGCCTTCCTAATCATATACTTATTCTTCTTTTTGTATTTCTTCTATAATTCGTTGAATTGCAGTTACCTCTTCCTCCAATTCATCCGCAATTTGTCCTATAGACTTTCTTTTTTTCAACTTCTTTTTAATCTGCTTTTTCAAAAGACTCCGTTCTCCAAGCTCAATTCCAGATTCTACTCCAGCCTCCACACCAGCTTCATACTCCGCTTTCCGTAATTTTTTCTCTTCAAATTCTTTATCATACTCATAGATGCTCACTTTGATCACCTCTGCCTTATTCTTCACCAAAAATTCTGCCAGAATTCCTTCCTCTATGCATTCATCTACCGCTCGCGTAACTGCCTCTTCCAGAGGAATATTTTGCGTCACATATTTTCTTACCCTCGCAACATATTTGGCATATTCCTTTAATGTTCTGCAGTGTTCCATCAGTTCTAGGTTATGACCATCATTTACATTCAACATAGTCACCTTTAATTCCAGATCCGGATCATCCGTCGGATTCTCATAAGCTGAAGATAATCGGAATTCATTATAATCGTCTACCTTTTTCGTTCCATTATAAAATACAATAAATCTTGGTGTCGGTATCTTTTGTATTACCGTGGAATATAAAGATTTCCGAACTACTAATCTTTGATATTCATCCGCAATATAGAATAAATTTCTAAGCGGAATATTCGGGTTATACGTCGACTGGTGCTCATACAAATATAAATTCATATCCATAATAAACGCCAGATCATTTTTCATTCCCATATAAATTGCATTTTCTAATGTGACAATCTGCAAATCTTCTACATTAGTATAATTCCGACCATTCACTGCATTATACAATGATAGCAGATTTTCTTTATCATGATACAACATTCGAAAAATCGTATCTTTGTATGGCCGTTTTGCCTTTAACTGACGGTTGCTTACCTGATACTTTTTGTTACGTCTCTTCTGACTTTTTCTTCTCGCCATATTTAATTCCTCCTATGTGCAGGAGGATATCTTACTTACACGTTCAGTCCTCTCCTGCTTTTTACAATTGATTGGTATAAAAAACATAGATTCCTGAAATGCAATTAGAATGTAGATAGTATATGATTCAATATACCTTAGATTTCTTTTGAAGTATGCTTTTATATAGATTAACATATAAATAAATATTATTCAATATATTTTCAAACAAATTTTGTTGCTGTTTATTACATGAAGCGGTCATTCCGTGGGTATCGCATGCTGTAATGATTCAACAGCGGAACCATAACTGCTGTGATACCGGAAGTGTACAAAAAAAGCCGGAAAGTCAAGGCTTCCGCCACAACTTTTCGGCCATACACAGGTTACAATTCCGCTATTGAATTCAGTATCATTGGCCAGTCACGACATGGGAAAGACTTGGTATTCTGGTTCGGGCGTATATGGAGCGATGTTAGAAGTTGTTAGGCGTCAGAATTTTCGTTACCCGGAATAGGAGTCACTGTTTGAGCCGTATGGCGAGTTTGACTCCTAGGCCGGGTGCTTTTAGAAAATTCTGACGCCCTTATAACTTCTTCATCGTGGAATCTTAGCCCGAACCAAAATACCAAGTCTTTCTCATGGACCGGGGTAAGCCACAATACTGTATTAAACAGCAAAAAAATTCAACTTCGTCTCATCAAACTCTATCTTCTGCCCTTTACTTCTAAAATACTCCTCCACAACCTGATACATCTCCTCATACCGTCCTTCGCATGCACAATTTCCTAACGGTTCAATCCAGCAGGACTGTTTTCCACAGGCATCTCTCAAGTGAACCTTAAAATTCAGCCCTTTCTCCTCCAGCAATCCGTTCACTTCAATCATCTCATTAAATGTAATATAATTCATATCCGCTATCTCCTCCAGTTCTTTCCACTATAGTATCCGGCTGCATTGAATATCGTTGCGAATACATTGATCATCTTGTTCGACGTATACACTGCATGATACCGGTTATATTTTCCCCAGTCTGCATTCGCCAGTGTCCATGTTCCGGATACTGCGATTAGATAAATAACCGTACACAGGAATCCGACAATAAGTTCACCGGTTGCCATCAAATGGCCATACTTCTGATTCAGCATCTGCGCTATCACTCCTGCCATGATCAGGCTTGCAAGCATACTGATCCAGAGTTTGTTCAGGATATAACGGTTCAGCTTTGAGCCCATCCACAATATAATTGCAAGAATAAATGCCCCGCCATACAGATAGATTACATACTGTTTCAGTACCGCCGTATCACGACACACAATATATCCTCTTCCCATCAATGTTCCGATTGTAAAAAGTCCGACAGGCTGTACAACCGCCCCCAAAAGTAACAACGCCAAATGCACTTTCATATTCGCCGAACATGTTCCTATGATCAGCAGACCTACCACAGCTGCAAGTGAAATCAGCCCGACATAAAGATGTGTTCCGATATAATCCTTCGGAAGCAGCCATATAGATATCACACTTAAGATCGTTCCTGCAATAAAAAAGCATGCAATCTCATTGTTCATCTCATCCCTGCTTAATTTCTTCTGTACAATATCCTCTTTCAAAAGAATTGCCAGACGTACCTGCCACTCTTCTTTTTCTTCCTCAATCTCAAGCTGATCGATCGATGTAATGTCAAGCTTACTTTTCAATGCCTTCTGACAGGTCAATTTTGTCTCTTTTAATGTTCGTTCTTCTTTTTCGATCTCATCTAATCTGTGAGATAATGCTTCCTGTAAAGTCAATCTATTTTCATAGATATCTTTGATCTCCTGTACCGGAATACCGATCAGACGCAGCTTTTTAATTTCCTGAAGCTGTTCTACATCTGTTTCTGAATACTCCCGGTAATTATTTTCCTGATTACGTGCCGGATGGATCAGTCCTTCTTCTTCATAAAATCTTATATTCGCCTTGGAAATCCCAACCTGTTTTTCTACATCTTTAATCTTCATAAAGTGACACCTTCTTTCCATTCTTCCAGTCTGCCTCTGTAATGATCTCTTTACGGTGTTTTATCGTCTTGTATTTTACTTTACCAAATAAACCTTTCTGCTCTTTACAATAAATGATATGAACTGCCATATGAAACTTCTGGTTCTCGTCTTCCAACTCATGACTGTATTCCAGATGAGTCGCACTGTAACGAAGCAGAAGCACTTCACCGGCTCCCACCGGTACATTCCCACCATCCACAGACATAACCTGAAATGTAATGGTTCCCGGTATTTCGATTTCTTTTAATTCAACCTGTTCTTTTATTACTGTCTGAAGTTCAGAAATGATTTTGTTTCTTTCTTCATTTTTTTCCATACTGTCACCTTCCCTCATTCCGGATATCTACATCCTTCTCCCTCTTTGTTAAGATGATTATATTCCTTCAAGCCGCTTGAAGGTCAAGAGATTTACCATATTTTTCTTCCATTTTTTGCCTTTACTCGTATTCCCGCTCGATTTTTTTCTCTGCCAGCCGCTCTGTCTCTTCTATTGCTTCTTCATAGCCGGTCAGTGCCGCAAATGGTGCAAACTGAGCCGCTCGGTCTGCTATCGGCATCGGCGGATGTATCTCCGATACATGATGCGGAAGGTTCAGAATATCTCCATACTTTTGCTGCACTTCGATCACCGATTTCTGTAATTTCCCCGAAACCTGTGTAACATTTTCTTTCAAAACATTATCATTCCTCACGCTTTATGTCCTCCGATCTGCCGGTTCCGTTCCATCGCAGTTCCATCCTCCTGCAGATTCATTCCTTTTAAGATTGCATTCTTTCCATATTTTTTCTTAATGTCCAGCATCGCTTTCTGCATCTTCTTTTCCCGTTCCAGCTTCTCATTCTTCTCTTCCTTTTCCTTCTTTGCAATTCCAAAATCTGTAAAAAGATTCATCTGTTCATACTGCTGTTCTTCCTGGACCTCTTTCTCACTGATCACATGATTCGCTGCCATCGTAATCCGGCGGATCAGAAGATCCGGATTCACAATTTCATGATACAGCTTTACACCTGCCTGTGTCATCAGCCTCGATGAAGAAGTATGCTGCTTCAGATTAGCGGTTCCGTGTGCATGTTTCGGCAGCTTCCTGCCATACCAGTCCGTCGTGATCTCTCCTACATTTTTCTTCATTCCTTGTTCCAGATTCTTGATGTCATATCCGATCGTCAGAACGATCTGATCTGTCACAAGACATTTATCTACCAGATCCAGCGCCAGCTGGTCAATCATTTCCTTTACCACGATCTTTGTCTGTTCGAAATTATATGGACAATGCAGTACCTGTCCCGCACCCATACTGTTATTTTCGGGCTTATACGCCTTCACATCTGCGATCGTGCATGGCTCCCATCCCCATGCATGGTCGATCAGAAGTTCTGCATTCACCCCAAATAGCCGGTACAGCAAATCTTCATTATAATATTCCCCCGGCTTACCAAGAGAACATCTTGCCACATCTCCCATGGTAAATAATCCGACTTCTGCAAGCTTCTTCGCATACCCCGGACCCACACGCCAGAAATCCGTAATCGGCTGATGTGCCCATAAAAGCTTCCTGTAAGAAATTTCTGTAAGTTCTGCGATTCTCACCCCATTCTGGTCCGGCTCGATATGCTTCGCCACAATATCCATGGCAACTTTACACAGGTACAGATTCGTTCCGATTCCGGCCGTTGCCGCAATCGACGTCTCCTGCTGGATCTCCCGAATAATCTTTCCAGCCAGCTCTCTTGCCGTCATCCGGTAAGTATTCAGGTAATCGGTCACATCCATGAATACCTCGTCAATGGAATAGACATGGATATCCTCCGGTGCAACGTATTTCAGATAAATGTTGTAGATCTCCGTACTGCATTTCATATATAATGCCATCCTCGGAACCGCCGTAATATAATCCAGTTCCAATTCCGGATGTAGTTTTATTTCTTCATTATCTACGGAAGCTCCTGCAAACTTCTTTCCGGGTGCCATGCAGATCCGTCTTTTATTCACTTCTTTTACCTTCTGCACGACCTCGAAGAGTCTGGCACGACCCGGTATCCCGTAGGATTTCAAGGAAGGAGACACTGCCAGACAGATGGTCTTTTCCGTACGGCTTTTGTCCGCCACTACCAGATTGGTTGTCATCGGATCCAGTTTTCTTTCTTTACATTCTACCGATGCGTAAAACGATTTCAAGTCGATTGCAATATAGCTTTTCTGTCCTTTGCCTGCCATGCCTGTTCTACTTCTTCCTTTACTCGCAAATTTATTCACAAAGTTTTTCTACTTCGAATGTATGTTCTTATTATACCAATATTCTGATTTTTCCACAATACAGAAGCAGTTACAAATTATTTTTTCTAAAACTATTGACCTTCAAGTTACTTGATGGTTTATATTATAGACAACAAAAGAGAAGAAACAAAAAATTGATAAGAATGCCGGCTATTACCAAATTCTCTTAAAGAAAGGGGACATTAAAATGAAGAACGGAACAAGAAACGAAAAAGTTGTCTTTGATATTATTTTTAACTTAATATGCATGATATACATAATCTACAGTTGGATGTCAATTACAAATGTTGGAGTCGTAACTGCACTGACACATAATAATGGTGATGCTATGCTACTGATCTTCGGTGCTGCAATTGTTCTAATCGTCTTTCTTATAATCGATATCATTTCTTTAATATTAGGCAAAAAGCAAAAAGGATATTTGCTGCCGGGGTATGTCGGAGTGTCTATTGGTGTGAAATGTATCGCAATACTATTCCTGGTTTTAGCATATACATTGAAACTTAAAATCTAAGTACCCGCCACCGGTGGCTTCTTTCAAACACATAGCGCTACAAAGAACCTCCCGCTGGTATCTTCTCTTGTATACTTTGATATGTCAAAAATACGGCCGGCAATATATTCTTACTCATAATCTCAGAATATATGCCGACCGCATTTTCTATCTGCCAAATTATTTATAATCCATCACCAGAAACATCGGTTTGATTGCCACCACTTCGTCATACTCTTCTTTCTCGACGACTACGCTGGAATTCAACGCTTTCAGATCTTTTTTCAAAACCTGCAATGCTTCCGGAATATTTCTTGCACGCCCTTCTTTCATAATTTCCTGCATTCTCTTTAGCACAATCGGATGTGCATAGTGAGCCGGTACCGGAAAATCCGGATATTCTCTGATATATTCTTCCATCTGACTGATCGATTCCGTCAGCCGCTTCTCAATATAATTCTTATTATTCTTCGAAGTCGGAAGTACATTCGCTCCGGCAAATAAGAAGATTGCAGCCAGACCAAACAAAAGGAAATACATTCCAAATCCTGCATGGGTCGTCAATGCATAGATACCATAGACGAATGCCGCACCGCCCATCAGTACGATTGCAAGAGCTACCCATTTATACGCCGGGTTACTTCTGTCATAAGTACGCTTTTTCTTCGCCGACTGACTCAAGTCCATATAGATATCCGATTGCTTTTTCAGATACTGTTCTGCCTGTTCCAGCTTCACGAGACATCTTTTTGTTTCTTCCGATACATTTCTTTCTCTTTGCTTTTCTGCCAGCCATCTTTCCTTCTCTGCCAGCTTTCTCTCAGCCTCAAGACTGTGTACCGGAATATCCGGATATTCTTCTTCTATGTACGCAAGAAATCTGTCCACATCTTCTTCATGTTTGAAATTACATTGCTTTTCTTTTCCGTCCTCGTATACGACCACAAGATAGGATAATGTACCGAATACTCCTTTTCCTGTAAATCCACCCTTACTCATGGCGATTCTTTTGAAGATCCTTTTTACAGAACTGATCGGTATGTAATACCTTCTGTCAATATAAAAACTACTAAGATACACTGCCTTTTTTCCAATGCCACAAGGTCCGATCTTCTTACATTCTTTTTTGTCTTTTACCAATTCTTCATCCGGAATCGATACATTACCCAGTCTTTGTGGTTTCATCTTTTCATCATCTCATTTCTGTCAATTCATTCTGCCTTTTTATGTATTAAAATTACACTGTCTTACAACTATGCTTTCATTGGTTTCTTTGTCGCACGGATAAAGATTCCAAGGAATGCTGCTGCCAGGATAATTCCTACCGGATAAGCAACCTTCGTAGAAAGTCCCAGACACTCTTCTGCACAGAAGAAATAGGTCATGGAAACTGCACTCATGAATGTTGCCGGTACCGCTGTGATCCAGTAATTCTTCTTCTCGCGGAACAGATACATACTTGCTGTCCACAGAACGATCATTGCAAGTGTCTGGTTTGTCCAGCTGAAGTATCTCCATACGATTGCATAATCCAGATGTCCGACAAATGCTCCGACTGCCAGAAGCGGAACACATAACATCAGACGTTTCTGCATCTTATTCTGATCAACTTTGAACCAGTCTGCCAGTACCAGACGGGCACTACGGAATGCAGTATCTCCGGAAGTGATCGGGCATACGATAACTCCGATCATTAGATCTGTGTGCATTTTCCACAATGCTATCATCTCGGGAACTGCATGCTTAAAGTCCAATACAGAAAACTCAAATGAAAAATGCCGGCACCCCAAGATACCGGCATTTTCCACTCATAGGAATCAATCATTTAGTTTTAGTTTCTTCTTATTACAATAGCGATTCAATTAACATACAGTTCTGATATCTGTGTATTCATAGCAGTCAAAACTGTCTGCTACGTTCTTGCATGTTAATTTTCCATCGTATGTATTTACAGCTGAATAGATAACTTCGTTATCTTTGCATGCCTGCTCAAGTCCTTTTCCTGCAATCTGCAGTCCATAAGACAGTGTAGCATTTGTCAGTGCAATTGTAGATGTTCTTGGAACTGCTCCAGGCATATTTCCTACACAGTAGTGAACAACACCATCTTCAATGAAGATCGGATCATCGTGGTATGTAACTTTTGTTGTCTCACCACATCCGCCCTGATCAACAGCTACGTCTACAAATACAGCACCTGGTTTCATCTCTTTGAGATATTTTTTCTTGAAGATCTTAGGAGCTGATTTTCCTGGAATCAGAACACATCCGATTACGAGGTCTGCTTCTTTTACAGCTTTTTCGATATTTGCATCATTAGAAACAAGTGTCTGGATACGTGCTCCGAAGATATCATCCAGATAAGCAAGTCTCTGAAGATTGATGTCCATGATTGTTACATTAGCGCCCATTCCTACAGCGATCTTACAAGCGTTTGTTCCTACAGATCCGCCTCCAAGGATTACGATGTTAGCCTTTGGTGTTCCAGGAACTCCTGCTAAAAGAACTCCCTCTCCTCCAAATCTCTTCTCAAGATATTTTGCACCTTCCTGAATACTCAGACGTCCTGCGATCTGGCTCATTGGAGCAAGCAGAGGAATACTTCCGTTTCTTTCGATCAGTGTCTCATAAGCAACACCTTTTACCTTTGCTCCGAGAAGAGCATCTGTCTGCGGCTTGTCTGCTGCAAGGTGAAGATATGTATAAAGGATCAGTCCTTCATGGAATAATGGATATTCTTCCGGAAGCGGCTCTTTTACTTTGATCATCATCTCTACAGTATCCCATACTTCTTTTGCTGTATCAATCACCTTAGCCCCAGCTGCCACATATTCGGCATCTAAGAATCCTGATCCTTCTCCGGCACCTTTTTCGATATAAACATCGTGTCCTGCGTTCACATAGCTCTTAACATTGTCAGGTGTCATACCTACACGGAACTCGTTGTTTTTAATTTCTTTTACACATCCTACTTTCATTTTGAAAAACCTCCTAAAAAATTTTAATCCGTTTGTTTTTTGAAGTGAAGATTATTTTTCTTCTTGTTATTTTGTTGAAGAATATTCTTCATTTCTGTCTGAACTCATACTAACACACTCAAGTTGTTAATGCAATAAAAGTTATTTTTTTCACTAGTAAGTTATTTTTTTGTCTTTCTAATTCTTTTTCTCTTGTTTTGCAAAGTAATCTTTTACCAGTTTTGCCACTGTTCCTGACAACAGGAATAATGCGATCAAGTTAGGGATAGACATCAGACCATTACAGGTATCTGCAATTCCCCAGATGATACCAAGATCCACTGTTGCACCAAGGATTGCGACCAACGCATACACGATCATAAATGGTTTCACAACCTTTGTTGTAAATACAAACTCGACACATCTTGCTCCGTAAAGTCCCCATCCAAGAATCGTTGAGAATGCGAAACAGCACATTGCAATTGCAGTAAAGATCGTCACCCAGCTTCCATACGTTGTTACGAATCCTGAGATGGTAAGCTCCGCACCTGCTGCCACGCCGTACTGGATTCCTTCGCCGCCACAAAGGATAACCAGTGCTGTCAGTGTACAGATCACGATTGTATCTGCAAATACTTCAAAGATACCAAACATACCCTGTTTTACAGGCTCATCTGTATCTGCACATGCATGTGCGATCGATCCGGTACCGATTCCGGCTTCATTTGAGAAGATACCTCTGGAAACACCACGTCTCATAGTCATAAACATGCTTCCAACCACACCGCCGGTAAATGCGGACGGGTTAAATGCTCCTACAAAGATCATCTCAAATACATGTGGAACTTTGTCTGCATTCAGTGCAACTACTCCGATTGCAAGGATGATATAGAATACTGCCATGAATGGAACCAGCTTCTCTGTTACGGTACCGATACGTTTTACTCCGCCAAGTAAAACAACCGCTACCAGTGCTGCAATCACAATTCCGATCACCAGATTCACCATACTTATCTGTGCGTCATCAATCACATTGTAGCTTATAAGTGCTGAATCGATGGATGTCGTAATGGTATTTACCTGTGTTGCATTTCCTGTTCCGAGTACTGTCAAACTTCCAAGGATCGCATAGACCGAAGCCATCCAGTACCATTTCTTGCCAAGACCGTTCTTGATATAATACATCGGGCCCCCAACATAATCTCCCTCTGCATTCTTCTCTCTGTAATGAACTGCAAGTGTAACTTCTGAGAACTTCGTACACATTCCAAGCAATGCGGACACCCACATCCAGAACACTGCTCCTGCTCCTCCGATTGCAATCGCACCGGCAACTCCGGCAATATTTCCCGTTCCTACCGTTGCCGCAAGCGCCGTACACACTGCCTGGAATGGAGTGATACTACCTTCTTTCGCTTCTGACTTTGTGAAGATACGTCCGATAGAATTCTTAATGGCATACCCAAATTTTCGGAACTGTATAAATCCTGTACGAGCTGAAAGTACAAGCCCTACACCGATGATACAGACCATTGCCGGAACCCCCCAGACGAAATTGTTAACGGCCGCATTCACGTTTTCAATTGTTTGTAACATTTCTTTTCCTCTCTTTCGTCGTTCGTTGGTTTGATAATAACATACCATTATTTTTTTGTACACAATTATTTTTGCACTTTATCCATATGTGTTATTATTTTCACACATATTTTTGTGCAATATGCACATTGTTTTCTCCTTTTTTTACGATTTTCATTCAAAAAGATTGGAGTATACTTCATTTGTGTGATATATAAATAACGAGAAAAAATCATCATTATCTATAAGTTCTATCTTCTTTTCCCCATATCCACACGTTTTTTTCTTTTTTCATGCTCTCCGTCTTGCAACTTTCCCAGATTCATGTTTTAATCTAATTATCAATATCACTTTCGGAGGAACTATATTATGAAAGATATGAAGGAATTACTCCATTCTGCACATCTTACCAAAACGCAGAGGATCATTGCGGAATATGTTCTGGATAATGCTTCGGAAGCCTGTTTTATGACATCTACGGAGATTGCTTTAAAGCTCGGGGTGAGTGAGTCTTCCGTAATCCGTTTCAGCCGTACGATCGGATTTGACGGCTTTATGGATTTTCAGAAGGCACTGCGGAAAGATTATCAGGACAAAGTACTCAGCATTTCCAGCAGTATCACAATCCCATCCCAGCGGATTGCAAAGCAGGCAAAATTAGACAACTCTTCTGATTACATCAACCGGCATTTTAAGAATGCTGCTCATAACCTTGAAGAGATATTTATCCAAAACTCCATTGAGACCTTTGAGAAGGCTGCGGATCTTATTGTTTCCAGTAAGCACAAATACATTGCTGCAACGAGAGGAAATATCTGTCTTGCAGATTTCTTTCTCCTGTATTTAAAACAGATGGTTCCGCATGTAACCATGACAACCACAACTTCCATGAGCCCGATTGATCATATGTGCAATATCTCGCAGACCGACTGTCTGGTATTATTTAGTTTTCCAAGATATTCTTCTCAGGACGAAGTGACCGCCGAGATGGCACGCGATGCCGGAGCTTCAATAATTGTGATCACTGATAAACCGAGTTCCCTGCTTGCACAATATGCCGACATTCTTCTTACAGTCCCGGTAGACAGTAATACATTCTTCAACTCTATGATCGGTCCGCAGTTCGTAACAGAGTCTTTGCTGGAAATCATCAGCCATAAGGCCAAGGGAATTGAAAAAAGACTTAATACGATTGACAAATATCTGAATAAACTCGGAAATTATTAACAAAGAAAACCTGCCGCAGATTTTCTCCAAGTCTCATCAATGATTATGACTTGTCGGAAATCTGTGACAGGTTTTCTCTCTCTTCTATCTGCGCTGTCAGGATTTTTACCAGTCTGCGCTGTTTTGCATATAATTTGATCATGTTAAATACCCGTTGATATACGATCCGCATATCAAACGGACGCCTAATATAATCCACGGCACCGGCTTCGTAAGCTCTCCAGATATATTCTTCCGAATCCTCTCCTGATATTACAATTACCGGAATGTCATCTATCCACTGTTCCTGATTCATATATTCCAGTACTGCAAATCCATCCATCTTCGGCATCACAATATCCAGAAGTATCAATGCTATATCATTTCCATATTTCTCCAGCTTCTCTACACATTCGTTCCCGTTTTCCGCTTCTATGATCTGGTACTTATCCTGCAGAATTTCTGTCAGAAGTTCTCGGTTGATCTTAGAATCATCTACAATAAGAATCCGTGGCTTTAGAATATCCGTATGCTCATCATGATCCTCCTCCGCTATTTTCTGATCCATTCCCTCTACCATTGCAGTATTTTTATACATTTTAGCAAGGTACATCCGTTTATCCGCTCTCTGGACAGCCTCTTCCACTGTCTCTTCTGTCGCTGACACACCTCCGATGCTGACTGATAACTTAATCCGCTCATATCCTGGAACACTCGTTTCAGCAATTTTTTTCTTAATCTTATTCAGCTTCCGCGCAAAGTTCTCACTGTCGATCTCCGGCAGTAAAAGCAGAAATTCATCCCCTCCGTATCTGATCAGTTTATCTGTCTTTCTGATATATTGCCGTATTACTTCTACCACTGTAATCAGTGCCATATCTCCTGCGTGATGACCACGCATATCATTATATAACTTAAAATCATCTACATCAAGAATCGCAACCCCTGCTTTTCCCTTTACATGCTTAATCTCATCTTCATAGTATCTCCGATTATAAGCCCCTGTCAGCGCATCTCTGTAAAGCTTGTCATTATAAACAGAAAGCTTCTGGACCATCTTCCCATATCCAACCGCATCAATCAATGTGTCTTCATCCAGCTTCTTCAACATCTCCATTACGTACGGTTTTCCATCAATCTCCACATATCTTGAAAACACCTGAAAAATATCCGAATCCAGAAATTCCAGCTTCGCTGCCTGTTTTTTTTCTCTCAGCGATTTCATAGATATGCAATTCTCACACGGCTTTGCCTTATTCCAGAATGAATAGCACTGACACATCTCCATTACATCTGCATCCGCACTGTGCTCCGCTCTCTTCTCCAGCATCTCACCATCAACCAGGCGTACAATTGAGAACACTTCTCTTAGGCACTCCATCTTCTGTTCTGCCTGCTCCATTGTCATACAGTCCTTCTTATCCGTCATCGCACACCTCATTCTTTCTGTCCTTTCCTGCTACTCTTTTCTCCAAACATACTGTCTATATTTTAACATATAATCTATGATTTTTGAAGATGAGATCCATATGTACTCATTCTTCTTTTCTTCCGCCAGAAATAGTACGGGATCAGACAAAGTAACGTTGCCCCCCATGCCAGCGGATAACTGATCAGCAGAATCTCCACCTTATGATGAATCTTCGTAAGAATTATGATCCACGGAAGCCTTACAAAGAACAGACCTCCGAATGTAAATATGGTCGGCCAGAGGACATCTCCCAGACCACGCAGTCCTCCGGACAGATTCTCAAGCAGCACACTCAACAGATAACTCGGAATCAGGAAACGTAACATATATACTCCTATCCCGATGACCTTTGGATCTGTCGTGAACATATGGTATAACGGTTCGCAGAATGCAAACAGGACTATAATAATAGCTCCTGTAAATATATAAGAGATCACTACATTCACCCGGATACTTTTATATACCCTGTCCATCTTTCCTGCCCCGTAGTTCTGTCCGGCGAATGTGGTCACTGCCGCACCAAGCGCGCTCGATACTGTCCAGAAGATCATATCAAGCTTTCCGTAAGCTGCCCATCCTGCAGCGGTATCTGTACCAAAACTGTTGACGGATGCCTGGATCACTACATTCGTCACACCGTAGGCACATGCCTGAAGTGCCCCCGGAACACCGATTTTCAATTCTTTTCTCAATACTCTGGCATCCATCCGGAGTTCCCGGAACTTTAATTTCATAGCATCATATGCCCTGGTCAGCGACCAGGTAACCAAAACTGCACTGACACATTGTGAAATAACCGTTGCGAGTGCTGCCCCCGCAATTCCCATCTTCATTCCTACCACCATGACAATGTCCAGTATGATATTCATCACACAGCAGATCAACAGATAGAGAAGTGGTCTTCTGGAATCTCCAACCGCCCTCATGATTGCCGATCCCATATTGTAGACCAGCGTAAACAGAATTCCCATAAAGTAAATTCTGAGATAAGTTATAGAATCTGCCATCATATCCTGTGGTGTATTCATGATTTTAAGCAGCCATGGTGTCAATACTGTACCGGTCAGTGATACGATCAGACTGATCACGACAGAGAACAGATATGCCGTATGTACCCCCACATGCAGGCTCTTCCTGTCCTTTGCACCATAATATTGTGCGATAATAACTGCTGCCCCGTTCGCCAGCCCATTAAAGAATGTAACAACAATTGTTGATAAGACGGCTGCCGGTCCTCCGACACTGGCAAGTGCCGCTTTTCCCACGAAGCGTCCTACAATGATTGTATCCACAGTTGTATATAACTGCTGGATCAACGTCCCAAGCATGATCGGGAAGAAGAAGATCAACAATTGTTTCCAGATAACTCCTTCCGTGATCGCATTTTTCTCAATTGTTTTTTTCCCCATTTTTTTGTCCCTCTCCTGCTTTTTCCACATTTTTTGTTTTTTCCCCTATGTAATTTCCCCTTTAGTGAACCACCCATTGTCTTAAGCCAATGGGCTTCCTGCTTCATCGACCTCGTAACCTACTATCTCCACAGGCGTTAATTTGGGCAGTCCCTGCCCTATATATTTCTTTATGCTATTTGTCTTAATCCTTCTGTCAGTATATTTTTCGCAGCATTGATATCCCTGTCATGTTCTGCTCCGCATTTCGGACATATCCATGTCCTCACTGACAAATCTTTTGTATCTGGATTCTGATACCCACAAACAGAACATAATTGACTACTAGCATAAAATGTATCTATTTTGATGTATTTCCTGCCATTCCATTTTGCCTTATACTCTAACTGTCTTGTCAGCTCATACCATGATACATCACTTATGGCTTTTGCCAGATGATGATTTTTTACCATGTTTTTTATCTGTAAATTCTCTGAAACTATCACTTGGTTTTCGCTGATAATCTCATGTGAAACTTTATGTAGATAATCTTTTCTTATATTCCTTATTTTCTCATGGCATAATGCTATCTTTTTCTTTGTTTCATAATAGTTCTTACTTCTCTTTCCTTTATGTGACAGTTGCCTTTGCAGCTTTACAAGCTGTTTCTCGTATTTTTTTATGATTTTTAGACTCTCATATACCTTCCCATCGGAAGTAATACATAAATCTTTAATTCCTAAATCGATTCCTATGTTATGATTTGTATGTGCCAGTTCCTTATGCTCTGTTTTTACAAGTATGGACACATAGTATTTTCCACTGGAAACCTGCGAAATGGTCGCTGACTTAATCTGCCCACTATATTCCCTGTGTAACCTTGCTTTTACCGTTTTTAATTTTGGCAATTTTATCTTCCCTGTCTCAAAATCTACCGCAATATTTCCATTTGTGAAGTTTGTTGTGTATGATTTATGGTTATCGTGTTTGCTCTTGAATTTCGGATATCCTGCATGCTCCTTAAAGAATTTTTGATATGAAGCGTCCATGTTATAGATTGCGTTGGTCAGAGCAAATTTATCTATTTCTTTTAACCATTCATAGTCTTTCTTTAATTCTCTGTTACAATAATTATTACAATCCGTTTTACTAACTGACTTTTTCTCTTTCTCGTATATTTCTTTCCGATATGCCAATGTCTGATTGTAAACAAAACGGCAACAGCCAAATGTTTTTGCAATCTGAATTCTTTGTTCGCTATTAGGATATATCCTGTATTTATATGCTTTTAACACCCACTGTCGCCACCTTCCTACCCTTGATTTTCTATATATTTTCTCAACATCTCTTCTGAAACATTTCCTACACTGCAGACAAAATATCCGTCCGTCCAAAAAGTATGTTCTTTCCAGAAATGTTTTCGTAGATAATCCGGATATCTTTTCCAAATATGATATGTTGTATAATTCTTCATCAGATTTACTATTTTACTGATAGACATTGTTGGTTCTGTTTCTATCATGTAATGAATATGATCTTTATCTGTCTCCATATATCTGATAATGACTTTATGCTTTTGACATATCTCATAAGAAAACTGCTTTATATCATCTGATATTTGTTTTGACATCAGCAATTTCTTTCTATACTCTTGCATACGGAAATAATATAATACTGTAACAAATATTTGTGTCTGTTTTTTGATTTCCACGTTCCCATAACGCAAGTGTAGCACAAACCTCCGCTTCCGGCTACCTTACCCCACCGTCTAAAGCCAGTGGGATTGCGGTAGCCCGATTTCAAATGAGTGACATTCCCACTTTCATCACTCCGGCCATAACCATCACCCATATTGGATTCATTTTCACTTTCCGAAGTAATATCATGCAGACTGCAAAAATCACTACCAGACTCCACTTCGTCCCCGCAAGTGCGATCTGATCCCTGCTTCCCCAGAATGCCGTGATCATGATTGCGATCCCTGCTGATGCGATCATCGCCACAACGGCAGGTCTTAAAGACCCCAGCACGCCTTGCAGTACCTCCATACTGCGATATTTTAAATAGAGTTTTGCAATGACAGTTACGATAATACATGAGGGCAGAATGCATCCAAATGTTGCCGCCAGCGCACCCGGTATTCCCGCAATCTTGATTCCGACAAAGGTTGCCGAATTTACCGCGATCGGTCCCGGTGTCATCTGGGAGATTGTAATAAGATCCGTAAATTCCGACATACTAAGCCAATGATGTCCCGTCACAACCTGTCCCTGTATCAAAGGCATCGCCGCATAACCGCCGCCAAAGCTGAACATCCCAACCTGTAAAAAACTAAAAAAAAGCTGCAGATATATCATTTGCCTGCCCCTTTCCTGTTCATACATGTGCGTAAAACCCCCAGCAATCCACATATGATCACAATATACACAACATTTACCTCAAATACACAGGATGCTACAAATGCCCCTGCCATGATCAGCAGTGAGATTCCGTCCTTTTCCTTCACTATGCCTGCTCCCATCTCATACGTCACCGATGCAATCACCGCTCCGACTCCCGCCTGCATGCCTTCCAGCATCTGACTTACCAGTTCATTACTACGAAATGTATTATAACAAACCGAAAGTAACGATATAATAACAAATGGCGGAATAATTGTTCCAATGATCGATACCAGTACACCGGTAATTCCCGCAAGCTTATATCCTACGACAATCGATCCGTTTATCGCAATCGCCCCGGGTGAAGACTGTGCGATCGCAACCAGATCCAGCATTTCTTTCTCTTCGATCCAGTGAAGCTCATCTACGAATTTCTTCTTCATCAAACTCACGATCACGTAGCCACCGCCGAATGTAAATGCACTTAAATATAATGTTGAAATGAATATCTTCCATAAGACTTTTTTTCTGCTGTTCATATTCGATTTCCTTTTTCTCCTGTGATTTCAACTCTAATGTAACACATGTCATAACTGATCTTTTTTGCTACTCTTCCTTATTACCTTTATGTGTTGTAATGATTAATGATATTAATTCAATAGTTGAACCTATACTACAGGTGACACCAATGAGCATAATAAAACTAAAATAATGATTTATATACACATATCCAGATACCAGCATCGTTATAATACTACAAAATAATAGCCATATATATTTTTTCATTAATTGTTTATAACTCATAACCATCTCTGCTTCATTTGTACAACTTTTTCATAGGATTCCTCTAGCACTGCTTAGAATCATTCTTTTATTCTTTTCATGCAGATAAACTGGATTTAGCTTACTTTTCTGGTACTTCATATATGTTCCATCAGTCTTCTCTATCAATAATTGGTGAAAAATCTTTCCCAGCTAAAATATTTTTGACTTTCTATATATTTTTCTGGTTCTTTTAGAATCTCCATAATTTCTTTTTCTTGAACCACACCTGCATTCAATATCATCCATTCAAATGATTCCGGTAAATACATTTTTATATTCTTTTTGTATTCTGATATTTTCCAGATGAATGCAGTCCGTAGATTTCTTCTACGCTATATGGCAGATTATACAAATTTTCTCTCGTAATCAAAACAAAATAATTATCTGATTCTCGAACAGCCTTGGCAAATTGCTCTGTTTTTATGAATGCATTTTCTTCATCTATAAATATAATATTTCCTGAAATATTGTGTAAAATGATCTGCCAGTCAATTCCTTCCAATACTCTGCATGGCACATCACACACTAACTCTATCCCACTGGAATTCCCAAGGTTGGTAAACTGACGGATCATATTAATCAACGTTGTTTTCCCTTCATGCCTATCCCCTATACATATTGTCCGGCAATTTTTATAAAATCCAGCATATCATGAACTACTTCCCCTGTATTTAATATTTTTGCCTCAAATGAATCCTCTCCAAAATTCATGATATGATTTAAATTAATCGTCAGGTCTTTTTCTTGTCCAATTTTCAAAATCCACTTTGCACAATTATCCCCGCATGCAGATGCATTGAATACTTTCTCTTGATCTGCAAAAGCCATTAACATCAATGTCTTAACTCCTCCAGACAAGTCTTTCGGCGATATCGGACCCAGAACAGGACTTTCTATCAAATGTACCCCTATCACATCTGACTTATCTATATCACGAATCATTTCTATCGACAATGGATCTGTAATCCATTCGTCTTCATACACATTATCAAAGTATGTCGGCGGATGATAAATTGCATCCTTCATCTCTCCCAAAAAAATATTTAACATAGTATCGTTCCATCCTTGAATTTATATTTCTCGTAAGTTCCATTTCCGGATTCATTGTCAGTAAATATTTCGACATTCCTACTGGATCTTTTATGGTTACAGATTCCGTTGTTAGCATAGACCTACAACCGTTCTTCTTATCTTCACTTACAAATTTTCTTACTCATATTATAGCTATAATTTATATTTTCTACAACCTGGATCATACAACTATATTTTTCGTGCTTTCAATCATCTCTCTTAATAGGGACTGCCCTTTCAGTCTGTAAGTTATGAATCTTCAGAAAGTAGAAAACAGCCGACACTTTGCATTCTTCGCAAAGTGTCGGCTGTTTTCTACTTTCTGATATCCACAACTCCTGCTTCCAGCATACCTTCGTTAAAATCATAGGCACCGCCTTCGCCGTCCAGATTCAGGTACATATCCGCCAGATTATCTTCATTGACGATCCATGCCATGTTGACTTGAATGCTCTCGCCCGGTTTCAGAGACGAAATATAATTACCACCATTCCCATAATCTTCTCGCACACTACTGTAGGTCATTTCTGCAGTATGCGCCACGCCGTCCCAACTCACACGGTCATATCCGTTACCGGACTGTTCCATTGCATTATAAATATGGTATTCCCCGTTTTCATGATGAATCAATACCAGATTTCCGATATACAACATGTGCTTGATTTCCTGATCTGAATTATTTGTATATGTGACTGTTGCATAAACAAGTTTCTGATTTACATTTTCTGTCTTTACGACCTGATCTACTGTATTGACACCATCGCCGGATTTGATACAAGAAACTTTATTCTTTACAAGTTTTCCGTTGGAATCGATTACATTTTTCCATTCTTCCGGTAAGTCTGCACCGTTAAGCAACTTCAGATCATCCGCTGTCTGAACCGAATCTACGTGAGCAGAAATTTTATCATTTACGATATTGTTTCCGTCTTTATCTTCTCCTGATGCAGATAATGTAAAATCTTCGCCAATCTTGTACACCTTTAATTTATCCTCAGACACAGACGTTACCATTTCATCGCCGGTCTCAACGTTCGGGTTGACCTCATCGCTCCAGGTATACATCTTCGCTGTTTCCATCATCTTGTCATTTTCTGTAATCTCAAGATTTTCTGCTACTTTCACAGCATCATCTTTCGATACATCATCTCCGATATAGATTGTGATCACACGGTATTTATCCGGGCATAAGAGATAGATTCTTTGGTCAAATGCACCTTTTTCAGTCTTTAAATTGTTATATTTCAGATATACACCTTCGTATTTGCCAAATGTTCTCTCCTCGGACTCGACAACATTTTTATTTTCCAGTGCCTGATTCAGATCATCATTGTCCAAAAGTACGGACGCAAAACTAAATCCACCCATACGTTTGCTTTGCGGATATTCCAGATGTGACTCGTCTACCCATTTCATGCCATCCGGAATATATCCGGTCTTGAAATCAATATCGTGAATCTGCGCCGGAAGATCTTCTAATTTATTTTCTGATGTTATCCCCGTCTTCACACTGTAATCGCCCTGTTTTTCCACATACATGCGGTACATTTTCACACCCGCATAAGCTACTGTGGAAGTTGCCAGCACGCAGACCATTGCTGCCGCTGCCACTCTTGCACCGTTCCATTTCTTCCTTTTCTTCGGAATCTGTATAATTGTGGTTCCCTGAAGCTGTCTGTCTACTTCATTTTGTATCATTACATGGATAAACTCCGGAGTCTCCGGAATATTGTTTTTCATATCCTCAAACCTCATATCGCCGCCTCACTTTCTCGCAGATTGCATCTAAGTTTTCCTCTTGCCCTGGCAAGTCGTTTCTGTACTGCACCTTCTGTAATATCCAGAATCTGTGCGATTTCCCGGATATTAAAATCCTCAATATAATACAAAATTACCGGAAGTCGCAATTCTTCTTTTAATGCATTGATTGCCTGGTACAATTCACTGTAATCAGCCTTTTCCTTTGTCGTCATTATTTTTTCTGCCTTCGTCTGCTCATCCATCATATCCAACGAAGTCAGTTTACTGGATTTTCGCAAAATGGTATAACATTCATTGATCAGGATCCGAATCAGCCATGTTCTGGCATATTTATCATTTTTCAATGTTTGAATCTTGGAAAATGCCTTTACAATCGTATCTTGAATGGCATCAGCACAGTCCTGATCACTGTATAAGATTGTCTTGGCTGTAGAATATAACTGCCTCTCGCAGTCGAGAATCAGTACTCCCAATTGCTCTTTTGTCACTTTAACACCACCTTTATATCGGCCGATTTATTTTTCTTACATAGATTAGACGCATATAGATAAAAAATATCCCGAAAAATATGAAAAAAAAGCTGCCCTGTATCGTAAATATTGTAAGCACTTAAATTTTAGACATGGATATAAAAATACCCGGCTGCATTTTTGCGGCCGGAGTACCTTGACAATTCACATATGATTGATTATTGATTTGAGTCGTTTGCACGACGTTCGATTTCGGCTTTGACATCTTTGTTCCATATTTGCAAATAATATAATTGCCAAACTCAGCGTTAATATTCCAGATATAATTTTCTTCATAGCTGGTCTCCTCAAATGCTATGAAATCCTCCTGAACTAATGGAATAGTTAAAAGCGAGAACGAAAAGATTATGCACTATCATAAAAACATAAATAATAGATGCAATTATAGAAAATTCACAGCCATTTTTTGCAAAACATATTACACTATTTACTAAATTAAAAATTAAAAATATCGTAAATAGAAGAGTAAATGTAAAATTGTAAATACAATAATAATCTGCAATTGCGTAAATTCCTGTAGAAATAAACAATACAATGTAAATGTATTTTTTTCCCATATTCCATCTCCTTTCTTTTATTGTTTCAAATATAAACGCCTAAACATTTATTGTTAAGCAATATTAATTATTTTCACCTTCTCTCCTGATTTACATATAGCTATTATGTACTTTTTTTCTTAATAGGGATAGACCCCTTCAGTCTGATTCGTAGCACCGCCGAATGTAAATGCACTTAAATATAATGTTGAAATGAATATCTTCCATAAGACTTTTTTTCTGCTGTTCATATTCGATTTCCCTTTTCTCCTGTGGTTTCAATTCTAATGTAACACATGTCATATTTATATTATACACTCTTTAAGATAATAAAAAATTTTTAAATATCCACAAACAGCAATATTGATCTTCTTTTTCATATGCTATAGTTTAAAACTATACCAAACCCACAATTTTAAGTATTATGCAAAAAGCTATTACATCTGGCATAATAAAATCATCAACTAAGCAAAGACAAATAATCAAAAAATCGGAGGTTTTCATATGATAAAAGACACATTAACTTATGACATCGTAGGTTCTTTTTTACGACCTGCAGAAATTAAAGAAGCACGTAAAGCTTATAAAGACAGTAAGATTACAAAAGAAGAATTAACACAAGCCGAAGATCTTGCAATCGCATCACTGGTAGAAAAGGAAGTGGCACACGGTTTGAAATATGTAACAGACGGAGAATTCCGCCGCAGGTGGTGGCATTTGGACTGGCTCAAAGAATTTGATGGATTCGATACCATTCATTTCACAAAAGAAATCAATGGAACCAGTAATGAAATTGAGCTTGGAACCGTTACCGGTAAGTTCTTCTATGATAAGAACAAGGCACATCCGGAGCTTTGTGCGTGGGACTATCTTCATTCTCTGGCACAAAAATATGACGGTATTACGGCTAAAAAATGTATTTCCGGTCCGAATATGATTCTGATTGATCACTTCCTTCAGCTTGGTAATAAAGAGACACCTTATTACGGAACAGACATCCATGCACTGATCGATGATATTGCAAAAGCCTATCAGGATGCAATTTTAGATTTCTACGACCATGGCTGCCGTTATCTTCAGATTGATGATACATCATGGACTTATCTCATCGATGAGAAATTCCAGAAAAAGATAACTGCTCTTGGATATACAAAAGGACAGATTCTGAACTGGTTCCAGCTTGTATCAACAAAAGCTTTGGAACACAAACCGGAAGATTTCTTTATTGCAACACATTTCTGTAAAGGAAACTTCAAGGGAAATCCTCTGTTCCATGGATTTTACGATTCCGTTGCCCCGGTAATCGCTGAAATTCCGTATGACGCATTCTTCGTAGAATACGACGATGCCCGTTCCGGTTCCTTTGCTCCATGGTCTGTCCTGAAAGATAAGGAGGCTATCTTTGTCGCAGGATTAATCTCTACCAAGAACCCGATTCTGGAAGATCATGATTTTCTTAAAAAACGTTATGCCGAAGCCCGCTCCGTAGTCGGAGAGCAGATCGCACTTTCTCCGCAATGTGGCTTTGCTTCCGTTGAAGAGGGCAACTGTATTGATGAAGAGACACAGTGGAAGAAAATTGATCTTCTGGTATCTTGTCAGGATTTTCTGTAAAAACACAAGAGAAGCTACCAGTAGCAGCTTCTTTCAAATGCATGGCAATCAAAACCAGTGCTTCTTTACATAGTAAGAAGGCAGCTATTCATAACTGCCTTCTATATTCCCGCATTTCATACTATTTTTCAAATGGAATACAATTCCGCATCTTTATTATCAAAATGACAATATATAGCCTTTTTACCATCAACCTCACAATCATACAAATTATATTCAATTCCATTTTCCCTCAGGAAATTTTCAAAATCCTTAACCTTCCCGCTGTTAACGATCCCTTTGCAATACTGATTTATTCATTTTATTCTTTTCTATAAAACAAAGGTTTGCCATAACAGAATATGCCGCATTCCCTCCACTGCTTTGCATTTTTCTATTTTACAGTGTCAAAATATCCAACAATTCCTATATATCCATCTTTCTTTAAAGGCGACCACAACGTATGCAGTTTCAGATGATACATCTGACTGTCGTTCTTCACCTTCGCTTTTATCTGCAATGTGATTTCATTATTTTGTACAGATGTCTGATTTAACAAAAATCTAATGTGTTGAATGTCTTCCATGCTCACTTCGAACACATTGAATATATCAAATTTAGGATCATCTCTCTGACAAAGTATCTGTTGCTCCTCGTTTATTATGATTAGCTGCCCTGAAATTGCATTATACTCGATAGAATTTTTGCCACTGTGCGATCTGAAAAAATCTATCTTTTCCTGCATAATTTTAACGACATTCTGCGAATAGTTTTTGTTCGGCAAAGATTTTTCACTGAGTATTTCATTCGAAAGTCTCTGCGCCTCATAATAATATTTATTACTATCCATCTCTTTGCTGAGCATTTTTGAAAACTGAAGGCTCAATTCTTCCAAACACTTGAGAAGGATCGGATTAAACTGTCCGCATTGCCCATCCAGGATCATCTTGATTGCCGTATCATGATCAAATGCTTTCTTATAACATCTTTCACTGGTAAGAGCATCATAAACATCCACAATAGACACCACCTGTGCAGAGATTGGTATTTCTTCTCCTTTCAGGCCATCCGGATACCCATTTCCATCCCATCTTTCATGATGCCATCTGCAGATTTCCCATGCGGTATGCACCAGTGGATGATTTTGCAAAAAATGCATATCCCGGATCATGGATGCTCCAATCTCACTATGGGTTTTCATAATTTTAAATTCTTCATCGGTCAGTCTTCCGGGTTTATTCAGTATTTCTTCCGGAATGCGTATTTTACCAATATCATGAAGCGAAGATGCAGTTGTAATTATAGCAATATCAGTCTCCGTCAGATGATATGCATCCGTTGTTTTTACCAGTTGCCTCAGCATCATTTCCGTCGCAGTCCGGATATGTAAAATATGTTCGCTGCTCTCACTGTTGCGTGATCCTAATACATTGCTCAGAATCCTGATCATAATATTATTATTTTCTTCTTTTTCATAAACCTGATCAACGACCACATTGATCAGGCGCTTTTGATTTGCATATAGCCCCAAAGTATTTTGAACTCTCTTTTTTACGATAACAGAGTCAAATGGCCGTGTAATATAATCTGTGATTCCCATCTCATATGCTTTACGCATAGTCTCAACAGATTCTTCCGAAGATATCATAATTACAGGAGTTTCTTCAATGCATTGGCTTAGTTTCATCCATTTCAGGACTTCAAATCCATCCATCTGTGGCATGTTGATGTCTAAAAGCATCAGATCGATTTCCGGATTCTCTTCCATAATCTGGACTGCCTGATTTCCATTTTCAGCTTCCAGATAATCATAGGTTTCTCCAAGAAATTCTTTCAATATATCCCTGTTGAACTTTGCATCATCGACAATCAGTATTTTTTGTCTTTTATTCATATTTTCTGTTTCCTTTATATTTCTTGCATAACTGTTTATTTTTATACATATAAGCATCTGTATTATCCAATAACATCTGCATTGTACACGACATATCATCGGAGGATAATGCCCATCCGCATGCATAGTCGATTGGTATTTGATTTTCATAACTATTTAATCTATCTTTTTCTCTGTACAAGGATTTCAATATTTCCTTAATTTCCGCCTATATTAGGAACAAATACTTTTAATAGTCTTTTTCATCTTTTCAATATCCAAAGGTTTCGCCAAATGAGCGTTCATACCCACGGCAATGCACTTTTCAGCATCTTCCTGGAATGCATTTGCTGTCATAGCTATAATCGGTACTGTTTTTGCATCTGAACGTTCTAATTCCCTGATTTTTCTCGTAGCTGTATATCCATCCATAACAGGCATCATCAGATCCATCAAAATTACATCAAATGTTCCTGCCGGTTTCTCTTTAAATAGTTCCAGTGCCTGCTGTCCATTCTCCGCTCTGGTAATTAACGCTCCGACATCTTCGAGAACTGTCTTTGCTATTTCCGCATTCAGCTCATTATCTTCTACAAGGAGAATTCTTTTCCCTTTTATTGTATGAATTGCAGATGACTCTATGGTATCCTCACTTCCATATACCTCTTCTTTCAATGCTATGTCAAAAGAAAGATCTATCGTAAATTTTGTTCCAATACCCTGTCTGCTTTCTACCTGAATACTTCCACCCATCAGCTCTATCATAGATTTGATAATAGGAAGTCCCAACCCGGTTCCCGGCACTTTGTTTTCTGTTGTACTATGTTCTCTGGAAAATTCTTCATAGATATGTGGAAGATATTCTTCACTCATACCAATGCCCGTATCTTCACATGAAAAAATATAGCGTATCTTTGAAGGATTCTCTGATACCGCCTCATGTACTTCTACATAGATTGAATGTCCCTCCGGGGTATACTTTATAGCATTGCTGATAATATTCAGCATGATCTCCTGTAACTTTGTCTGATCACAGACAACATAATGATGTCTTACATCTAAAACAGCATGATACTGCAGGTTCTTCTTTCTGACATCCTCTTCAAACACTGTATTTACTCTGTGAAATAATGCATCCATATCTTCAGCTTTTAACTGCAATACCGCAGTACCACTTTCAATCCGGGCCATCTCCAGAACCTGATTGATGATTCTCAGCAAAAGATTACTGGAAGACTGTATCTTTTCCAGATATTCTTTTGCCTTTCTTTCATTTTGCAGATTCTTCTCCAACAAACCGGAAAAACCTACAATTGCATTCATCGGAGTCCGGATATCATGACTCATGTTAAATAAAAATCTTGTTTTTGCCTCATTGGCATTTTTCGCCTGCTCAGCAGCTTTTTCCAGTTCTGCTTCATATTGTCTTTCCCTGTGTTTTTTACTGGATATTAAATAAAATACTGTAGCAATCAATAATGAGAATACATAAGAAATGACAATACACATAATCCAGTAAGAACGTGGACTCCATCCCTCTGAGGGTATAATATCAAAATACCATGTGTTATTGGGAACTGCACATTCTACTGTCAGAATATTATCCGGCATATTATCCTGGCTCTCTGCTAAAATAATCTTGTCTCTGCTGCCTCTGTCATATGTCCAAATTCTGTAACAGAAATCTGCATCGCTTAAATAATCAAGATTTATCTCTCCAATGAAACGCTCCCAGTCAATCACCAGAATCACAAAGCCCCAGAACTCACCCTGTTCTGAATTATTGTCCTGATAAACCGGATTAAAAAGCAATGCTCCTGTTCCTCCCTGCTTTAACTGGTATGGTCCTCCAATCGTATATTTCCCGCTATCCCTTGCCAGAATTGCATCCTTTTTCCGCTCATGTTCCTGCAGCATATCCAGTCCAAAAGCCCCCTCATTTCCCTGTTTCGGATAAATGTCTGTAACAATCCCTTCAGGTGCCAGTTCAAATGCCTTTATCACTCCATCTTCATTAGGAATCTTTTCTGCCAGTTCAGAAAATGTATTCTCATCCAGATTCTCTCCTGCACTGATATAATTTCCCAAAAGAGCAGAGAGCATGCTATACTGATCCAGTCTTGCCCTGACTCTTTTCTCAGTAATCTGCGCCATATATTTTCCGGTTGTCTTTTCATCCTTTTCCAAATTATGAAGCAGAAAAACGCCAACAATCAATGCTGTCAGAAAAGCAATCAATCCAACAATATAGCAATGTACTCTTATTTTTTTATATAGTTCGCTGTCCTTTTTCATTCTGCTATCCCTCTGTTATTCTCTTTTCGGTCACTGACACATCTGCTTACCAACACAAAATTTTCGGATTGTTTCCATCAGTTCCGGTACATTTAATGGTTTTGACAGATGCGCATCCATCCCTGCCTCCATCGTCTTTCTTTTATCTTCAGCAAAAGCATTGGCTGTCATGGCAATGATCGGAATCGTTTCCGCATCTTTCTTCCCGCTGCCACGAATCGCTCTGGCTGCCTGATATCCGTCCATCGCCGGCATCATGATATCCATCAGAACCGCATCGTAATATCCTTCCGGCATTTTTAGGAAACATTCCACTGCCTGCTGTCCATCTTCCGCCTCTGTGACGGAAATTCCCTCATCTTTCAGAAGGAATGCCGCAATTTCCCTGTTGAGCTCGTTATCCTCTGCCAATAGAATACGGCACCCGGACAGATTTTCCTTTGGTAATTCAGACATTTCCTGTACAACTGCAGGTTCTTCTGCTATTTCAAAAGGTATGACCACATGTATGAAAGTGCCCTGATTTTCCACACTGTCAATCTGAATGGTTCCATCCATACGATCAAGCAGCTCTTTTACAATCGCCATTCCAAGTCCGGTACCTTTATAGTGTGATCTGGCGCCCTGATCAGCCTGAACAAATGGCTGAAATATATTCTTCAGGAAATCCTCTGACATTCCGATTCCCGTATCTTTTATAGTCACATCTACCAACACTCTATTATCGGATTGCTTCTCTTCTTTCAAGAAGCAATCCACTGAGCCATTTTTACGGTTGTATTTAATACTGTTTGTAATCAGATTTAAAAATATCTGTTTTACACGCAGGGAGCTTCCGGTAAGATTCGGATATGGAATCGAATAAGGATCATCCATAAAATGAATCGTAATACACTCTTTATCTGCCATCATCTGTGCAATGGTTTCCACCTCATGAAGCAGATCCGGCAGATAAAAATCTTCTTTCGAAATTTTTGTTTCTTCATTTTCCAGTTTACTCATTTCCAGTGTGTCATTGATCAGCGACAACAGATGGTCTGCCGCTACTCTTGCCTTAAGACGGCTGGAATCCACCAGTGTTCTGTCCTCCGGGTGCTTCATGCAGATATCCATAAGCCCGATAATTCCATTCAATGGTGTCCGCATATCATGGGACATTCTGGAGAGGAAATCTGATTTACTCTGGTTTGCTTTTTTTTCGCTCTCCAGGGCAATGGTTTTTTCCACCAGTTCATTTTTATCCAGAATCAGATTCCAGTGTTCGATCATTCCATCCGGTTTGCGGATTTTGTGTCCCCTGTCCTCAATATATTTCCAGGATCCATTTTTGCATTTCATTCGATATGTGATTTCATAATGATCCGATTTACTATACTGCTCCAACGCCTGTGCAATTCCCTGTTCCAGATCGTCCGGATGCGCCAGGTCAACAATCGTCCCTCCAGAAGCTTCCATCAATTCCTCCGGAGTATCATATCCCAGCATCTGTGCAAAATGCTCTGAAACATACTTAAAAGAATATTCCGGATCATCATTGCTGATTTTCACACCACCCGGCAGTGCAGATGTGATCATGTCCAGCTGATGCTTAAGTTCCTGGTTTACTTTTTGCAAAGAATCTTTATAAAAACGCTCTTTCTGTACGATCTCATCTATACTTCGGAAACCAAGGAACGCAAAATGGCTGCCTTCCTCGTACTCTTTTACAATATGTGCCTGAAAACAGGACAAACCTGCTGCATTTGGTGACGTCTCAAAAGAAAAATGATATTCGTCTTCTGTTTCAAAATGCTTTTTAATCACATTACTGTCCAGTTCCCGACGCATTACGTCACGAAATTCCGGAAGTGCAAATACAGAAGCATAGGCATCCACATAATCTGAAAATGCTTTGAACTCTTCATGTTTCTGAGCATGATTTGTCTCCTGATTAAATACAAACTCATACTCATCCGTATCCAGATTCAAAACAAAAGCTGTCGTATAATCACGGCTCAGTCCTGACAAAATCCTGTTCTTTTTTATCAGTTCCTGCTTATAAGTAATTTCAACCTGTTTTTCTTTATCAATCTGCCGGACAACATACAGAACATTTGTAACCTTACCAGATGGGTTCCGTTTTTTTACAATAAATCTTGCCAGATGCCAGGATCCACTTTGTGCCCGGTATTCGACCGCAATACTTTCCGTGTCTTTCAGTCTGTCAGCCAGAGTCGATGTATCAAGGAACTTTTTCATCATTTCCTGATGCTCCCCATCAACAATTGTATTGATAGCATGCTGGAAAGCTTCTTCCGTTTTTCCATGCTTGCCTGTAAGTTTATGCATCTCGTTGCCGGCAGATATTTCTTCATAAGTTCCTGTTTCCAGATTCATTCGGTAGATCAGCCAGTATAATTTACTGATGGAATCAATGATTTCTCCATTCAGATTTGCAGTTTCCAGTGCATCCTCAAGTGCCTTCATCATTCTCAGGTTTTCACGGACACTTCCCATATGGCACCCCACATCAGATAACAGATTCATGGACACCATATTCTGATTCAGATCCGGGTTATCCAATCCAATGAAGCCTATAAATTTATGATTTGTATAAATCGGCACAGCAATCAGAGCATGAATATTCTGAGGCTTTAAAATTTCATATTCCTGTGGGGTTTCTTCTGCTATTTCTTCCAGGTCATAAATGATGATATTTTTCTTCTGGATAAATGTTTCCACCCAGTTCTGCATCAGGCAGACGGGAACTTTCTGCAGATTCTGTATCTGCGGTTCGATTCCCGAGGCACACCATTCAAATGTATTTTTAAAACTTTCTTTTTTTTCTGAACTCCATTCAAAAATATACGCTCTGTCTGCTGCTGTGTATTCTCCAACGCTCTTCAGTATAGATGGCGTAATGTCATCCAGTTGTTTTTCATTCTCTGCCTGACTCATGGAAGAAATCTTATGAAGGATTTCATCCATGTAATACAATTTACTTTTTTTATCATCTCTGTATTCTTCCATATCACTTTTCCTCAGTTTATAATTATTAGCCGCCTGTCTTCTTGCTACTTACGTATGCTCCAATTGAGAAACAACAACTTCTATACACCAAACACCTGGTCAAAAACAGCAAGTATTGTATTTATATCAATTGGTTTTGCAATATGAGCATTCATACCTGCTTTAAATGCCTTCTTTTTATCTTCTTCGAATGCGTTTGCGGTCATGGCAACGATTGGAATATTTGCTTTCCTGTTATTCCTCAGAGTGCGGATTTCCCTGGTTGTCATATAACCATCCATGGCAAAGAAACCGACTTTGACAGTTTCATGCTGCGAACTGTCCTCGGCCGCATATGCAGTCAGGGGAGAAAATATCATACACACGCATACAAAAACCAGTAACACTGCCACATATTTCTTTGCTCTCGAAATCATATTAAATCTCCTGTCTGTCAAATATATTTCTCTATACGTCTCCTTGTCAACCTCCTGGTTTAATAAATTTTCACCTGTCCCTACTGCTTCTCAATTCTTCGCATATAGTCTGCTTGATTGTTTTATCATCTAATGGCTTTGCAAGATGTGCGTTCATTCCTGCTTCCATACACTTTTCTGCATCTTCCCTGAATGCGTTTGCAGTCATAGCAATGATAGGGATAGTTTTTGCATCCTGCCGATCCAGAGCTCTTATTGTTCTTGTAGCTGTAAGACCATCCATCACCGGCATCATAACATCCATTAAAATAACATCGTATGTTCCCGGTTCGGAAGCTTCAAAATGCTGAACAGCTTCTAACCCATTGTTCACTGTTTCTACTTTAGCTCCATTTTCCGTCAGCATAAATTCTGCTATTTCCACATTCAGCTCATTATCTTCAACCAGCAATACCCGGATATCTGATATATCTGCATCAAAATCTTCTTTTTCTTCTGGCCGTGCATTCGTATCAATTTTAAATGGAAGTATTACAGTAAAACAGCTTCCTTCACCAAGCTTGCTTTCAACGGTTATGGTTCCGCCCATCTTTTCTACAAGTTGTTTCACAATAGGCATTCCCAGACCTGTCCCATTATAATCAGAACGTGGGGAATTATCTGCCTGTACAAATGGAGTAAACAATTCATTTTTTATAAATTCTTCTGACATTCCAATTCCATTATCTCTTATTTTAAATTCACATGTCATATGATCTTCTGATCTTTCAATCGTTCTCATACTCATGTAAATAAAACCATTCACCTTATTGTACTTCATACTGTTTGTAAACAGATTCATCAATATTTTTTTCAGATGAACTGCATTGCTCCAAACATATATACCACTGTAATCATCATGTTCTCCTATAACATGAAGTCCTTTTTCTTCTGCCTGAAAGTATAGCGACTCCGTGATTTCTTTACATACCTGATCCAGATTGATGGATTCATCACCAAAAACCACGGTATCCGATTCTAACTTTGCCATATCCAAAACATCATTTACCAATGATAATAGCAGTTTCGAAGACTCATTTATTTTATTCAGGCAATCTTTTGCCCGCTCACCATCATTTCCGCTTTTTTCAAGAATTGTAAGCATGCCCATAATGCCATTGATCGGTGTCCTGATGTCATGAGACATGTTATTTAAAAAGGAAGTCTTAGCCTTATTGGCACTCTGTGCTTCTACAAGTGCATTTTGTAATTCCTGCCGTTTTTCTTCCAGTTCCTGATTCAGTTTTAATGCCTGTTCAGCAGATTTCTTGAATCTTTCCTCCGCACGTTTTGACTTCTTCCAAGAACGAAGAATGATACACAGAACAACGAAAAAAGAAATTCCAACGATAAGTGAAACTGTCAGTAAATTATCCTGAATAAAATCCCTCACTGTAACTTTTCGTGAGGAAGCATTATACGAAACTACTGCACCCGAAAATTGAGCTGTAGGCATAGATGTCAGTGTTTTATTCAGAATGGACAAAAGAACCGGTTCTCCCTGCTGAACAGCAAATGAAACATCAGCTTCTTTTGTCAGGAAAGCGCTATGAAGCTTATTATTTTTCAAATAGTTTGAAACAGTACCTGAATTGCTTACAATACAATCTGCCTCCCCTTTCTGCATTGCTTTTACTGCTGCATCTGATGTCTCATATTCCATAACCTCCCATTGTGGATAATTGTATGAAAGATATGCTTTCAATACAAAATTATCTTTTTCAACGGCAACTATATTCTCTTTATTTTCATCAAAAGAATCCTTTGCCGTAATTGCTGCCATATTGAGAGTCAATAGCGTATCCGACAAAGCAAATCCATTTGTTTCTGCAAAGTATGGATTCTGGTTTGCATGAAAAATCAGGTCTATATTTCCATCCTGCAATGCCTGAAGCAGTTCACTTCTTGTATCATATCCATTTAGTTCAAATTCCAGAGTCTGACCTTGCAGACAATTTTCTGCAAGATCCACATAATCTGTGATAACACCTGTCAATTTACCTATTGATGAATCTACACTACTGATACCTCCATCCTGATTCAGATACCCTATCCTGATTGCTCCATGCTGCCCGATCCACTCCCTTTCTTCTTTTGAAAGAAACGAGCTGCTCTGTGCAGAAAGATAACGCCTGTAGAGATCATCTGTGTAAAATGGGTTGTCATCCTTGATTCTGCGCATAGCACTATCCAGTGCTTCTTTGATATCCGGACGTTCTGGATTTATAGCGAAATAGATTTCTGTCTCTCCAATACTTGTAATCGGCGAAATCTCCGATTCTTCCCAACGGGGTTCTTCTACCGAAACGAAGCAGTCAATTTCATGTTTCGACAGTTTGTCCATAACTTCTGCGGTATTAGAAACATTGACATGCTGCGTATGCAGACCATACTTTAACTCCCATTCGTTAAGCACATCCTCCGTTATATTATCTTTAAACACACCAATATTTTTTCCCTCAAAAGAATCCAAATTTCCTGCTGTAAGATCCATATTGGATGCATCCGTATAGATGTAGTATTTCTCTTCCCCCATAGGCATATCGGAAAAAAGCATATTTTCAGCACGTTCGTCTGTATAGGAAATGCCACCAAGAATATCAATCTCTCCATTTTCCAACTGTGTAAAGCAGTTTTTCCAATCACTTGTTATGTATTTATATGTCCATCCTGCATAACCTGCAATATCTTGAAGATACTCATAACCATAGCCGCTTCTTTCTCCCTTTTCATTGACGATATTATAAGTTTCTTCAAAAGATCCTACCCGGATAACATTGTCAGAGTTTTCTTTGGCAAATGTAGGAACGGATAAAACAATAAAACATATAATTGTGCAAAATATAATGTAACAAAATTTGAAATTCATTATATTCTGTACTAATTTGCACTTCTTCATCTTTCTCCCCTCCTCTAGGCTACAGTTGCTTGCTTCCAGATTTTAATTTTACATTCATTAATTATCAATAACCTCCCCGCTATTTTTCACAATATTTTTCCAAACAGCTTCTGTATTACTTATTCAAGTGCTCTACCATAAAAAAGCACTGCCAAACAGACAGTGTACCTCATTTCATGCAACTGGCTGCCATTTTACAGGCCCTGTAGCTTTGCGTCCCAGACTTTCATCTGGTTTGCCGATTTCCATATTATAGCTTTAATACTTATGCAAAAAAACTAGTTTTATTATACTATAGCACTCTACTGTACACAAGAAAACATTACCGTTTTAACGCCAAAAAATAAAAAAAGAACAGCCGATACATATACTCGAACTGTTCTTCTACTTTCGAAGTCCTTAACTGCTGTATTTACTTCTTTTTCTGAAGCAGTTCTCCGTTTGTTTCTTCCCCATTCATACATGACATAATAATTAACCACTACCCCATATTATAAATAACACCCAGAGATACTTATTTCAGACTGATAATCAGATTTTTATTGAATTTATTAATCTATATGTTATGACAACATATCTTTCAGACATGTACTCCGGTAGTCACTCGGTGATATTTTATATCTTTCTTTAAATACTCGGTTAAATGTTCTCTGACTTTCAAATCCACTATCCAGACAAATGTTTGTAATAGAATCACTCGTATTTTCCAAACGATGGCATGCATAGTTCAGCCTTG
>ERZ507070.148-NODE-148-length-60528-cov-8.94953_pt1 | contig 60528 bp, 54 predicted proteins | sample MGYA00512865_ERZ507070 | MGnify/ENA metagenome assembly ERZ507070
GAGCCTGGTGGAATCTTCCCTTTCCATCAGGCTTATTAATATGTACGATGAAAAAAATTATTGCAGAAATAAAAATTTGCTACAACCAAAATCATCCAATAAATTCCGATAAAGTAAAGGAAATTATACTTTTAAATAATAGGAAGTGGGATTATAAGAGAAAAATTTTATCTTTCATTCGCGCAAAAGATACTAAGAAAGCTACTCATGTTCTCGCAGAATATGAGGATAAATTAAAGGATAACGATAAGATAAACCATCAGTTTATTTTGGTGATGAGGGGCGAAGACCTAAAGCAGGAGTATGCGCCAGAAGAGAAGCTTGCGTGCTGTTATCAAAAAGCCATACTGCTTACCATACCAGAACCAGAAAAGATATGGAATGAAAAAAGACCCCTGTCAGCATTGGAGATTAATCTGTTGTTGGAAGCCCTGTTTTATGAAAATGAAACGGAGCATCTGCACAAATACAGAGTGTTGATGGATTATGTAGAATACGGGTATTTTGACCAAATAACACGAAATAACCCTTTGACAAAAGGCCATTTTTGACCACCTTTTGCAATCGATTTTCCGTTTCAGACTTCATATCATGCGCCTTTTATATGACAAAATTTTGATATTTTTGTAAAAAACATTTTTTGTGCAATCTGCAACCAGTTATCAAAAAGTGCTTATTCTAGTCGCATTCTGCTTTCCAGACGGCTATGGCTGGTATTTTCCTTATAGTGTTATGGAATGACATATTGTGTTACAGGGCTTATTTGACTGTATGTGACATAAACTTATATAAAAATATATTGCCCCCATTTTTTCTTTATGGTAATATCAAACTGTATATTACGACATCCGTTTTAAAGCCTATCTTCCCGGAAATATTGAACCTATACAGCTTATTATCAATCTGGAAATCCAGTTGAATGATACTCCGGGATATCCACTTGTAACCAGAGGTTTTTATTATTGCGCAAGAATGATATCGGAGCAGTATGGAACCGTATTTACAGATGAACATTACGAAAAGATCCAGAAAGCATATTCTATTTGGATCTGTCCGGATCCGGCTAAAAAACGCAAAAATGGTATTTTCAAATATCACACAATTGAGGATACGATACTGGGAAAGTCCTATACAGATCCTCAAAGCTATGATCTGATGGAAGTGGTGATCGTAAATCTGGGAGATGCAGATAAAGAGAGTGAACTGGAGATTCTTGATCTGCTAAATGTCCTGTTTTCAACATCGGCCACGCCAGAGCAAAAAAAGAAGCGGTTACATGAAGATTTTGATATTGCTATGACAGAAGAATTCGAGAGTGAGGTGAGAGACATGTGTAATCTAAGTAGAGCTCTTGTAGATCAGGGAATTGAACAAGGAATTAAGCAAGGAATTAAGCAAGGAATGAAACAGGGAGTTGAAAAAGAAAAAATGTCCCTGGCCCAGATGATGATCAAGGAAAAGGAACCTGCCGATAAGATTTCAAAATATACAGGCTATGCCATCGATAAGTTAAAGGAAATTGCATCGGCAATGGGACAGACACTTGTGTAACATAAGATTTTATAGGAAAGGTGTATAAGACGTAACTGTTTTATGCACCTTTTTATCTTTTGCAAAATGAGTTCTTAATATGAGGTGTTGGCTGGATCATAATGAACGTTCGGTACCATGTTGCAGCAAGCATGCGTGTGGCTTTTCAGAAAGAAGTGATACCCGAAATCTCATGCAGAGAGGAGAAAGTGAATTTGACAGGAAAAAACTACATTACAATTTTTTCTAAGAGAAAAGAGATAGAACTGGATACCGGTTCCATTCTTTACATTATGATGAACAGGGATAAAGCGAAAATTCATGTTTCTGGAAATAAGGTATATGAAACATGGCTCAGCCTTAGTGCGATTGAAAAACTACTGGGTGACGAATTTATCATGATACGTCGTGGATGCCTTGTATCTGCAATGGCGATACACAATATAACAAAAAAAGTAAATCTGGTTAATGGTGATTCATTGGACTATCCAATCCGGAAGAAAAAACAGTTAATTGAGGAATTCCGGTTCAGGCAGAAGAAGATTCTCAGCAATATTATTAAGGATAACAGCCCGGCAACGGAGGAAGAATACCGCAGTTATTACAAAAGCTTTGATAATCTCCCATTTGCATTTACAGATATTGAGATAGTTTTTGACGAGGAAAAACGTGCTGTGGACTGGATTTTCCGGTACGGAAATCAGGAACTGTCAAGACTAGAAAAGTTACCATTGGAAAAGCTGGTCGGCAGTTCTTTCGGGAGCCTGTTTCCCAATATGGATTCCAAATGGCTCCGAAGCTATGAACGTGCAGCCCTTTATGGAGAAAAACTGGAAATGATGGATTACAGCCCGGAAATTGATACCTGCTTAAAGGTGATATGCTTTCCGACATTCCGGGGACATTGTGGGTGTATTCTGTTTGATCTTGCAGATATAAGATATGTGGAGAACAGTGGAGAAGCTGAGTTGTCATGGAGATCCTACTTTGAAAAGCAGATATCGAAAATGACTGATCCCATTAATTAGTTAGAATGTAATTTAGTCGGAAGTAATGTTGTTTAATCGGAAGTATGATGGCTATTAGTCGAAAAAACATCAAAAAACAACAGGGATTATATTGCAAGAACGAAAAAAATTTGATATAATACACCAGAAATGTTGGTTCGCTATCATAATCATAATCGTGAATATGCGTGACATAAGGAGTTGTATTACATCTAAAAGATATTATACAAGGGAGTGACACCATGAAAAAAAAGAATTTGCCAGGGAAAGGTCAAAAGAGATTTACCGCGATTCTTGTGTCTGCAATGATTTTTAGCCTGATTTCCGGTACAGTGTCTGCTGCGGAGACTGAAAGGATGGAGACATCCACAGAGTCGGAACAACAGACTTCGGAAGCGGAACCTTTCCAGTCACCAACAGAAATGCCGGTTGAGGAAGAAACAGAGGATCCTGCGGAAACCCCAACTGAAGTTATAACAGAGAATCCTACAGAAACTCCGACTGAAGCTATAACAGAGAATCCTACAGAAACCCCAACTGAAGCTATAACAGAGAATCCTACAGAAATTCCGACTGAAGTTATAACAGAAGATCCTGCGGTAGTTCCGAATGAGAACGAAATAGAGATCAAAGAGCCAAATGGGGATGAAAATGAAACATCTGCGGAGCCAGTTATAGAAGACCCAACGCCAACTCCTGCAGAAATGACATTTGACCTGTCTGCACGGGTTTCCTTGGGAGGGAATCAGTTGAAACTCAAGGATGGTCAGCAACTGTTCGCACGATCTTTGTTTTCAGAGGATGAGATCAGGCAGGGTGGACAGGGAAATGTTCTGATATACGCTGACCTTCTGGATGATTCCTTGAAGGATGAACAGGAGAAAGCCATTCTGGAACAGTGGGCAGAAAGTAATGGATACACTGTTGAGCAGTATTTTTCCCTGCGTCTGTTCAGGCAGAGAAATGATGAAGAACCTTTGGAAATTGCAGAAAGCAAGGAAACGCTTTCCATGATTATGGAAACAACCGGCGAGCAGACACAGACGGAGGACAGGATGCTTGTCTATGTTAAGGACGGGCAGGCAGTAATCTGTGGTGATGCAGACAGCCGTGGAAACATCATTGACTTTGATACCGGAACGTTTGGAACATATGCGCTTGTTTCCCGTTCCCAGATACCGGAACCGGATACAGAAAGTGAGGATCCCATTGTAATGGAACCGGCCGGGATAAATGCTGTTTATCATCTGGATTCCGGAGATCAGTGGAATCCAGATACACATTGCTATGAAAATGTGACATCCGGGCAATGGGATTATGGAGAGGGCGAGGGAAAAATGAGCCTCACAAATATAGGAAATGAGGATGTGACACTTATTCTGTCTTATAAGCCGTCAGAATCGCACAAGGAAATTACCGGAGGATTCAAGGACCATGAAGGAGAGCCTGTTCAGGAACTTTCCATTCCTGCCGGGAATACGGTTACGGTATATTTTAATCTTTACGGGGAACCAGATCTGGAAACAAATGGTGAGATGATCGGAAAGATATCCTATGAACAGATTGGGTAAGGAGAAAAAAGAAAGTAAAAAAATAAGATGAAAAAAAAGAAAAAGATTATAATCGGAATTCTGATTGTGGCTGTGATAGCAGCCGCAGGAATTACCTGGTATGTTATGAACCAAAAGAACCAAAAGAATCAAAAAACCGGAAATCCGTCTGCAGAAGTAGTAGCCTGGGATGTGGATATCGAGGAGGAAGAACCTTCCCAGGAAAACGGAATCCTGATTCCGGGATATACAAGTATGGTAATGAAGGCAAATACAAAGGAGCAGACAGTAAGCATTGGTAATCCGGCAGATAATGAGTGCATTTTTGTAATTGTATTGAAACTGGAAGACGGAACGAAACTGTTCGAATCACAAGAGCTGAAACCGGGAGAAGGTCTGGAGAATATTACACTTGACCAGGAGCTGGAAGCCGGAGAGTATCAGGCAGTTATAGAATATAAGTGTTATTCATTAGAAGATAAAAGTCCGTTAAACGGCGGAAGCGCAGAGTTTAAATTATATGTAAAAGAATGAATGTGGAGGTAGAATGATGAAAAAAAAATTAGTAGCAGGATTTATGGCAGCAACGATGATGGTATCTGTTATGACAACAGGTGTTTTTGCGAAAGATCTTGTCTCGACCGATGATACTCAAAGACAGGGAAGTACGACAGTGACTGCAACAGTAGAGGAAAAAGCAAATAAAGCAGATTATATTATAAGAATTCCGGAGACCGTTGATTTTGGAACAATACAGCAGCCTGAGGAAGAAGGAGATGCATATTCATACAAAGATATCACTGTGGAATGTGTAAAAGCAGATAATCTTGAGGCAGGAACCGGAATCGCTGTTTTAGTAAAAGATGCGACAGCAACGGAAAATACTCATCCGTTTCTCCTGACACATGAAACAAATACAGACTGTGTTCTGACTTATGAGATTCTGAATAACGATACGAGTATTCAAAATGGGACATGGTATGGAGAAGGATTTTCATTTAATGTATTTACGAGAGATGGTCAAACAGCAACTGACCAATTAAGATTGAATCGCAACCAGTTATATAAGAGAGATCTTTCTACCTGGGGTGGAGCGTACACTGGTACACTTAATTTCTATACAAGGGTTCGAAATGTATCTGCACAATAAAAAAGAGTGGAATGATACAAGAAAAAGCTTGCTAAAAATCTTTTTTATGTCACTCGTTCTTGTATGTATTTTTACTTTATCAGTTCCAAGGAAATCTCTGGCTCAGGAGACAACAGATTCTGCAACTTATGCGGGAAGTATCAGCGTAAAAGCATATGTGACAGGAAATTCTGAAACTGAGCAGGAGAACCATCCCAAAGATGAGGAACATTTACAAGATAAAAGCACAACAAATGCGAAAACAGGAGATGAGAGCAATGCTGCAATGTGGATTGTGATATTGATATTCTCAATGATTGTATTTGGTTGTGGAGTAAAATATAAAAAAGGTAACAAATAACCTGAATCTGTGAAGAAATCAACTTCAAGGATTCAGGTTATAGTAAAACCGTAGAAAGTCAGCAGGCTGGAAGAGGAAAGAATTTCAATACCAGGAACACTCAGACTGAACCAGAGGCAGCTTTATGGAAAAGATATATCTGAAATAGCAGGCAACTACACTGGAGGTATTGTATTTACATCTTCAATAGGCTAAAAGAGGAAGAGAATCTTCTGGAGCTTTATGATCCGGGCAGCCTGGATCTGACTGCAACCCTGGAGCCTTATGAGGCAGACTGTGATGAGGCAGATTACAATCAGACTTATCAGGATATGGGCGATCTTGGAAGCGTTACTGTAGAGGAAGCTACGCTGGCGATTGCTGTGTAGGGACTGAAGTATGTAGTTGAGAATGGAACTGAGATGAACTGATGAATCCTCTTTTATAAAAAACAGGGATGAGAATGCTCCTTCCCGGGTGATGCCCGGGGAGGAGTTTTTTGTAGAAGATAATTAGATGCCTGTACATCATAACTTTCCACCGCGAAAGAATCGCTGCTGCAGCAGGCGAACTTACAGTGAGAGAAAAATCAACAAATAAACCTCAGTCCCATACATTAACACTAAGAGAAAGTGGGAGGTGTAAAATGCCGTCTTTTTTGGAGTGTCGAGATGTGGGATATACGTATCATAGCCTAAATGGAGAGACGAAAGCGTTGGAGCATATCAATTTTACTGTAGCAGAAGGCGAATTTGTGGCAGTGGCAGGTCCAAGTGGCTGTGGAAAGACCACGATACTTTCCCTGCTCTGCGGACTGCTCAGGCAGAGTGAAGGGGAAATTCTATTTCGGGAAAAGCCTCTGATAGATCATACAAAGTTTCATATTGGATATATGCCTCAGCAGGATCAGCTGTTTGAATGGAGAAATATCTATGGTAATATTACGCTGGGACTGGAAATACAGAAAAAATGACAGAGGAAAATTTGGCTTATGTCAGAATGTTGATGGAAGAATATGGATTATGGGAATTTCGTCATGCCAGACTGAGCCAGCTGTCTGGAGGAATGCGGCAAAGGGCAGCGCTGATTCGGACACTGGTCTTGAGACCAGAGCTGCTATTGCTGGATGAACCGTTTTCTGCATTGGAGTATCAGACCAGACTGTCTGTGGCAGATGATATCTATCAGATTATAAAAAAAAGAACATAAAACAGCCATTCTGGTAACGCATGATCTGTCAGAGGCAGTCAGTATGGCAGATCGGGTTCTGGTTCTGTCTAAACGTCCGGCAACGGTATTAAAAGAAGTAAAAACGACATTTGAGACAGAGCAAAGAACTCCGATGAAAGTAAGAAATATGGCTGGCTTCAAAGAATATTTTAACGAAATCTGGGAGGTGCTGCAATGCCAGTAGGACGAAAAGCAGATATTGTGTCAGTGCCAGGTCAGGTATCGGCAGCGCAGATCGCATATTTGAAGAAGCAGAAACAGCATAAGAGATTTGTGAAGACAATGAGAATCCTGATTCTGCTGGCTTTCTTCCTTTTATGGGAATGGTCTGTAAGACAGGGGTGGATCGATGGATTTATTTTCAGCAGTCCGATAAGAATCTGGAAAACTATGATCAGTATGGCAACAATGATAAGAGTAGCTTTTTGCTGCCACGACAGGGCTACTCGATTGCCGGGGAAACCTGGCTTTTTTTTTGCCTTTTTTAAAAAATACATATTATAAATGAAATACATTTTTTGAAAAAAGGAGGAAAACGAAATATGGCCAAAAATGAAAATCTTGTGAAAGAAGTAGAGGAATACATCAAAAGACTTGAATCAAGATTAAAGAAAGTGAAATTTATTCAGCATACTGCCAATATCATATGGGAAGGAGGAACTTATCATTTTTCTTTTAGTGAAAGTGTAAAACTGCCAGAATACGTTGGAAAATTCCAACTGTTTTTGGGTTATCCGGACCTTGAAGATAACGGACTGAATGCTGAAGATCTTAAGAATTTCAGGGAACTCGTAAGCGCATATGAAAATATGACTGACGAAGAAATTCTTGAAAATGCAAATCTTTATGAAGGAGACTTATGGAAATCCAGAAATAATCCATTCGGATTTGATAATAACGCTTTTCTTTCTTCATATTTTTGATGCTCTCCCTCAATAATAAAATATAGTGTACTTAAAACATAAATAGGAAGATCATACATCGGGCTAGTGAGTTCCGGTGTATTTTTATGCCAATTTAAAAAGTATCAAATGATGATACTTTTAGAGGAATCAGTGATACTTTACGGCAGTCATTTGAGATACCCGTGATACTTTGGTCTGTTATACTGATTATGCTGGAAATAAAAGAACAGCAGGAAAACTTCATATGACTATTATAAAAGCTCTTTCTGGTTAGCATCCCGGAGGGGCTTTTTTTGTTGCCCTGGAATTTTGATTTCCGGCCAATAAGCCACAGGTCTGCCTGATCTGGTGGCCTGAAAGGAAATCAGTACGCATGATCAAAGGCATCAGAAAGAGTCGGTCCCCTCCGCTCCTGAATTTGGAACACGAAACAGATTTCAAATTCAGGAGGAACGGACGATGTATGTAGAGCATCCATATAAATTCAATGACAAGTTTTATGCAAAAGTTGATGGGAAATATTATGAAATAACCAGAGAGGTGGCCAAGGCAATGCTTTCCGCTTACCGTAATGAGATTTACAGAAGTAAAAAGTGGCAGCCAGAAGATCCGGAAACCATGACAAGAAAAACAAAGTGGACGGAGCTGTTGGATTGTGTTTTCAGTGAGAATACAGATGGAATTGGAGTGCAGGATTTACCAGATGAGGGACAGAGGAGCGTAGAAGATCTGGTAATTCTGCAGGCTGAATCAGCAGAACTGCATCAGAATATTGCAAAGCTGTCAGAACATGAGCAGTTTATTATCAAATCCATCTATTTTGAGGGCATGAAGCAGGTAGAACTGGCGAAAATACTGGGAATTTCAAAGGTTCGGATGTCTCAGAAGGTTAGCGCAATCTTAAAGAAAATGCGGAAAATGTATGAAATGGATTAAAGAGTGAGAACAGTACTCTTAACTTTTTCACGATTTTTGTATTTAGAAATAAAATCAAAACAGATAGAAAGAGAGTGAAAATATGGCAGAAAAAAGATGTTATACGGTGAAAGATTTACAGGAAATGCTGGATGTAAGCAGATCAACGGTCTATAAACTGTTGAGACAAAATGAGTTCCGTTGGATTCAGTTAGAAGGCGGTGGATACCGCATTTCCAAAAAGAGTTTTGACGAGTGGCTGGATAAAGGAAATGCTTCTGTGACATCCTAAATTTTTTGCAAATTGTGAGATATGATTTAACTGAATCAAGCAAGTTCCTTGCTTCAATTGCGCAAAGCAATAAGCAGTGGGTTGGAACTTGTTTGTATCAGGGGTGGTGCAAGCCACTCCTGATAAGCTGCGAAGCAGAATTCGGTTATGAGCAAGTAGCGAAGCGGATTGCGAATATCCGCTTGACGAAAAATGAATGGAAGGAGCGTGAAACATGGCAGTGATACAAAGAGTTGGATCACCAGCAAAACCCCGAAAGTGGATGAGCGTCCACGAGATGGGGGATATGCTGGGATTAAAGAAGACGGATCGTTACTGGCTGGTTCATAAAAACTATTTTCGGACAGAAACATTGCTTGGAAAGATGAGGATTGAAATTGCCAGTTTTGAAAAGTGGTATGCCAATCAGGACTGGTACCACAAAGTCAATGGGGAAGCACCGGGAAAAGAGTTGAGGCTCAGATCTTATTCCCCAAAAGAAATACAGGAAATGCTGGGGACGGACAACGCAACGGTATATGAGATATTAAAGAAAAACAATATCGAGACGATTACACTGAATGAAAGAATGCGAGTGCCGACGGATGCTTTCTGGGACTGGTATCATAGCCAGTCCAGATACCGTACACAGGAAGATCGTAAGAAAGATGCAGCTGCAGAGGCAGCCAGTCTCAGTATGCCGGAAATGGCCCGGCTGCTTGACGTTCCAAGAAGTACCGTATATGGAATCCTGAGCAGTAAAAAATATGCCCCATTGCTGGACGTCATTGTAATTGCCGGACGGAGAAGGGTGACAAGGGAGAGCTTTGAGCGATTCTTGCAGGCACAGGATACTTATGAGCTGTTTAATTTTGAATATGAAGAATTGGAGTTGGAAGAAAAACTGGAATATGAGAATTATAAGCGAAGATGCCTTGCAGAAGCAGATCACAGCCAGGAGAAAAAATGTCTGGAGTATCTGACAGTGCCGGAAGCGGCAGAACTGGCAGGAGTGGAGCCTGCAACTATAGCTTATTGGTACACCACAGGAAAAATCTCGGTCAGAAAAACAGGAAAGATTATTCGTATTCCAAGAGAAGCATTTGAACAGTGGTTATTAAAGTGGAAGGAAAAGGGGGTGGTATAGCATGGCTTCGATACAGAAGAAAAATAACAAATATTGTGTCGTATATTACTGTAAAGATATAGATGGAAAGCGGAAACAGAAGTGGGAAACGTATGATACAAAGAACGCAGCTAAAATCAGAAAAGCAGAAATTGAACTGAAAGAGAAAAAAGGCGGTATTATCGTATCGAACTGTAAGACGTTGGAGGATCTGATAAATGAGTATGTAGAACTGTATGGAAAAGATAGGTGGGCATTGTCTACCTATGACGGGAATATGTCATTGCTGAAGAATTATATATTGCCTATCATTGGGAAAACTCCACTGACGGATATCAATACCAGATTTCTGGAGATTTACTATAAGACGCTGACAAAGACGCCATCCGTTCCAGACTTGAACGGAAATGTCAGAAGCGAGTTCGTATCTACCAGTGTAATCCGTGATGTACATAAGCTGCTGAAGAGTTGTTTTAATCAGGCTGTGAAGTGGGATATCATGGAGAAGAATCCAGCATTTAAAGCGACGGTACCAAAGCATAAATCAGAGAAACGGGTAATATGGGATGCAGAGACCTTTGCATATGCTCTGGATATGTGTGAAAATGAGTGCCTGAAATTGTGTATGAACCTTGCCTTTGCCGGCTCTCTTCGAATAGGAGAACTGCTGGGGCTTACCTGGGACTGCGTGGATATATCGGAAGAAGCGATCAAAGAAAACCGGGCGTATCTTTATGTAAATAAGGAAGTGCAGAGGGTCAGCAAAATAGCGTTAGAGGAATTAGACCAGAAAGATGTGATCGTCATATTTCCAGAGGAGCGGAAAACGAATAGGACGGTACGCATTATGAAAACACCAAAAACAGAAAGCAGCGTGCGGAAAGTGTTTTTACCCAGGAGCGTAGCTGAAGAACTGATTGCATGGAAAGCACAGCAGGAGGAGATAAAGGATATTTTGCAGGAAGAATACCAGGACTATGGCCTTATCCTTGCTACTGAATATGGACTTCCAAGGGGCGGTGCGTATATCAGAGATTCCCTGAATAAGCTGATCAAACAACATGATTTACCACAGATTGTGTTTCACAGTTTCCGGCATATGAGTGTTACCTATAAGCTTAAGCTGAACGGCGGTGATATAAAGGCGGTACAGGGAGATTCTGGTCATGCACAGGCAGATATGGTTACAGAAGTATATTCGCATATCATAGATGAAGACAGACGGCGCAATGCGACACTGTTGGAAGATTCCTTTTATAACAGGAAGAATCTGAATCCGCAGATCCATGATACAGAAAAGAGGACGATGATGGAAGTTCCAGAAGGAGTGGACGCAGAGTTACTTGCAAAAGTTCTCAGCAATCCGGAAATGGCTGTGTTGCTGACATCATTAGCAAAATCAATGCAAGGGGAACATAATTAGGATAAAAGCAGACCGGTGGAGAGCAAAATCTCTGCCGGTTTTATTTATGAGATCAAATCAGAGCATGTGAGAAAAAAGAGGTAAAATAGTGGTCAAAGCATCTTGCATAAATGGTGGTATCTGATGTATAATTTAGAAGAAATCTGACAAAGAAAATAGTGTATCACACATTTCATCTCCCGCTTTTAAATGGGCAGGATAGTTGGATTTTATGATTTGAAAAATTATAGATGGAGTTGGCGCTTTATATTAGAAGCGTACAATCATTTTCTCAGAAAATGTAAAAATCCGGAATAATTTTCAATGGTCTTATATGAACAGAAATAGTCCGGGAAGGCGCTTTTTTACTGGACTTATAAATGAATAGGTTGTCTCTGTTGGACTAGTCTGAACCTGCATAAAAGTTGCTCCTAAGCGGTAGGTCGGGTGTTCGAATCACCTCAGGAACGTACAAAAGGGGCTTATCTTGAATATCTCAAGACAAGCCCCTTTTCAATCCTCATTCCTCAAACAAAACTTTTACTGCTCCCATGCCGCAGTTGATATCAAAGAAGTTCTCAGCACCGGTATTTACCTTATAAGTACCGCCCATGCCTCCAAACTGATTATCACCCACTCTGACATCTCCCATTCCTACCTTCACCCTGTATCCGTATTCCGAAGGTGCCACAAGGCTTGCCGCAATCTCTCCCATGCCGCAGTCCAGTTTACATCTGCCCCGCATCTGGCCTTCCAGCATGATTTTACCCATACCGCATTTGATCTTGGCAGCACCGCTGTAATAATCTGCCAGCACAATCTCACCGGCCCCCAGATCCAGGGTACTGGCATCTGCCAGGATTCCTCTTCCCACCAGTTTTCCTGCACCCAGTTTTATCTTTACATCTTTAAAATGATATCCTCTCGGTATAATGATAATGATTTTCCGCTCCGAGAAAATATTGGTAATGTTACTCAGCAGGAACAGATCCCTATACCCTCTGTCCTTTATCTTCCAGACTCCATCCCTTACCTCTTCTCTGCAGTCCCCGTTCGGATAACATGACAGGTCGAGGGCAAACTCATCACCCTCCTTAATGATAGCGTCCGCCATTCCGATATCAATGTTCAGAGAATGGATCATCACATTATTCTCACGGAAAACTTTTCTGATTTCCAGTGTGCCGTTCTTCCAGTCCTCCTCCCATTTTCTTCTGTCAGCCTTATCCTGCTGCGGCCCGTTATCCTGGGTCCGGTCAGCCTCCGGTTTTACATTCTCCTGAGTTCCGAACCCATCCGTACCGGATGCACCAGTCTTACTTCCCTGTCCGGACCGGCTCTGCGGCTGGCCTGCCCCCTCTTCGTTTATATGTTCTGTCTTAACCCGGCTCTGCGCTTCGGCAGTCTCTTTTTTCTTTACCTGTTCTTCCGTTTTGACTTGACTCCGCTCTTTGTCATTCTCACCTGCATTTACCTGCTCTTCCACGCTCATCCGTTTCTGCTCTGTACTGTCATCTCCTGTACTGACTTGCCTATCCGCTCTCTTCTGACCCTGCGCTGCGTCTTCCTCTTCCGTCGTATCACCTGTCGCCTGATCTATCTGCCACTCCATCTCAGCCTGCCATTCCAGTCGAATCTGATTCTGTTCCTCACCGGAAGATTTTTTCTCCTCCTCAGCGCTCTGTCCCCGGAACGAGTTTTCTGCCTCCGGCTCCCCTCCCGAAGGCATTTCACCTCCGGCAAGCTGACCGCCGCCCAGCAGCATATCCGTACTGACGCCAAATATATCTGCCAGGGGAACCAGCATCATAATATCAGGGCAGGAGAGACCGCTCTCCCATTTACTTACTGCCTGAGCGGAGATTCCCAGCTTCTCAGCAAGCTGTGCCTGTGTAAGTCCTTTAAGTTTTCTTAAAAATGAAATCCTGTCTCCAAATGCTTCCGGAAGACGGATATTTGCTGTTTTCATATTTGTATTCTCATCCATATTTTTTACCCATTCAACTTTCCTGTTCAGCGTTTACAAGTTATAAGTAAATTCCTGCTGCAGTGCACAGCCTGTTATCTGTACACGAAGATTATCTGATAAAACGGCGCGTCGTGTTTTTAAGATACTAACAGCATATCCGGAATTTGAGTGCATTTACAAGCAACCGTAGGTTGATTTTTAAGATTTTTTCAAAATTCAACCATTAGTTGACTGCTTTTACACCTATTATAACAAACACACCTTCTTATGGAAAGAAAAACAAATACATCCCGCATAAATGTCCTATACTCGCCCGACCGGCCTTCTGTTTTCTCCTGCAGCTAAAATATCCTCCCGGCAAACATTAGGAACCTAAGTATCTGAGTAAAATCTGTCCTGCATCATCCGTCCGTACCGCTGACCTCGACAGCAGGTGCATATACTCACTCCTTTTTACTGATCAATGAAATCATTACCGTCACTCTTTCTCACACAGTTCCCTGACAAACTGTTCCGGGGATATGTTTCCGTTGCCCAGCTCCTCTGAACCTCTCATAAAAACCTCTGCTCTGCGTCTGTCCAGATAAAATTCCCAATACTGCATTCTTTTGTCTGCTGATCCGGCCATATTTTCAATCTGCCGGCAGACGTCATCCTCCGGCTTACATGCATCACCTGTATCCCATACCGGAATCCCTGCTCCTCTCTCATACAATTTCACGGCAAAATTCTCCAGTATTTCTTCCAGTGCCCAAACTGTCACCTCGGGATGCTCCGCAGCCTTATTCACAACAAAAGCATCACTGACTCCCCCAAGGCTCTCTCTGCCGGTATACACACCCGGAAACGGAACTGCGGATAATTTCCCATGCAGTGGACTGTTTTCCTGCATGACATTTCCGGCGAAATCACTTTTTGCCAGATACATGGGAATCCTGCTCAGATAGAAATCATTTTCCACATCCTGCGTGCTCCTTGTAAATAAAGGACTTCCAAAAGCCCCCATATCCCTGAGCAGACAGAACTTATCAACACCGTTCAGGAAAGCGGAAATGTCCTCCTTTGTCCCTTCCTGTCTCAGCACCCTTTTACAGACATCACTCCCGGCCTCACTTACACATATACTTTCCAGATAAAGCCTGAAACCGGTATCCGTGTCCCCCGAACAGGCAAAAGGCGTGATATCCCGGGCAATAAACTCCCTGCATACCTCCTCCAGTTCGCCCCAATCCGAAGGAATCTGCAGTCCGCATGCATCAAACATCTCCCGGTTGACAAAAAGGACAGCCACACTTTCAGAAAATCCCAGACCATATATACCGCCCTCATAATTCATACCTTCCATCGCTTTCTCGTCTATCCTGCTGTTAATATCTTCAGACAAATATTCATTCATCTTCAGCAGTTTTCCCGAACTGACCGCCCCCTTCAGATAACTGTCTCCAAAACAGAAGTAAATATCCGGTGTATCATTGGAAGCAATGGCAGACGGCAGCTTTTCTCTGTAAAGCTCCATCTCCGTACCTTCCGCCAATACCTGTACGGTATCATGCGCTTTGTTGAATTCCTCCACAGCTTCCAGAAAGGATTTCTTATATGCCTCCCCCTCATTTTCCCATGGATACCACAGACACAGATCTATCCTTTCTTCTTCCTCACCGCTTTTCTTCTCCTCGGACTTTGGAAGAACGCGAAAACAGAGCAATGTTATCGCTGCCAAAAGAAATAAAAACCCCAATAAAATAATTCTCTGCCGTTTTTCCATCTGCTATCACCCATGCTGTCCTTCATAAAACTCAGATTTTTAATATCTCCTCAATGCACTCTGCCGCGGCTCTTCCCAGATTTCTGTGTCCTTCTCTGCTCAGATGGATACAATCCTTCACGGAAATCTCCGCAACCTTCCCGGCATCCAGCAGCCAGACACCCTCCATTCCCTTTAAAGCAGCCTCATAAGCGGCATACAAAGCCTTACTTTTACTCACAGATTCCTCATCGTACATACCATAAAAATCAGATGACGCAATCTCATCCCGCACCGGTGCCGGGACGATCACCAGGACCTCCGGTCTTTCTCCTACCCAGTATGTATCCGGATTTCGGGCCATTTTAACAAGATTCACCATACCTGCTGCTATCTCCTTAACACTGGGCGTAAATATATGACGGATATCATTTGTCCCCAGCATGAACACCACCAGATCCAAAGGCTGATGGCTCTGCAGGCTGCAGCCTAGAAACTTTCTGCCATTCCTGTCAGGTGATGTAGGGTCATCAAACATAATGGAACGTCCGCATAGGCCCTCCTCAATTATTTTCGCCCTGCCTTCCAGACATTTCTGCAGAATCCCGGTCCATCTCACATCATCCCCATACCTGAAATCTTCACCGTCAGGCTCAGGATTATGTCCCCATGTATTGGAATCACCATAACACAATATACGTTTCATTTTCTTATCCTTTCACAGCTCCTAATGTCATTCCCTCTATAAATTTATCACTTGCAAAAATAAATGCAATAAGCAGAGGTATAAAACTTATCATGGATGCTGCCATTATAGTTCCTGTCAGTGTACCATTTAAATCCTTCATGGACGCAATGCCCAGGGGAAGGGTTTTCATCATAGTTTCATTTACAGTGATAAGGGGCCATGTCAGACTTCCCCACTGCTGCGTAAAGTTAAAGATTGCCAGAAGACTTAACTGCGGCACTGTTATAGGCAGTACAATCTTGAAAAATGTCCCATAATTGCTGCACCCATCTATCTTAGCTGCCTCTATCAATGAATCCGGTATATCTTTCATAAACTGTGTCATCATATAGACTCCAAAAGCACTTGCCACCCCCGGAAATACCAGAGATTTATAAGTATTCACCCATCCCAGCTTGGAAACGATCAGAAAAAGAGGAATCAATGTGGTAACACTGGGAATGATCTGCGTCGCGACCACCACATTAAACAGTACCTTGGAACCGGGAAACCTTCTTTTTGCAAATGCGTATCCTGCCATGGATGCCACCAGTACCACCAGCACCGTATTGCTGCCTGCAACAAATACACTGTTCAGCATCCAGCGCAGATATGCCCCGCCCTGCATTTTCAAAACTTCTGTATAATTATCCAGTGAGCCTCCGCTGGGCCAGAATTTCGGCGGATAACTGATGATTGCATTGGTATCCAGCATGGAGGATACAATAAGCTGCCAGAAAGGAAATGCAATGATGACCACCAGTAAAAACAGCATAAATGTCTTCAAAAAGGAAAAAACTTTTTTCTTTGCCCTATATCTATTCATTCTTTTTCCCCCTTCTTCTGGTTTTATCCTTTTCTCTCAATAACAGATTCTCCAGACCATAGATCAACAGGATCACAAGAAGAAATACAAGTGAAGCTGCTGCCCCGAATCCCACTCTGTAATATTTAAAACTGTACTGGTAAATCTCATATATCACGGTCTGTGTCGCACCGAGAGGCCCTCCGTTTGTGAGCATATACACAGATTCAAATATCTGGAACTGCCAGATCGTATTCATGGTCACACACAGAATGATCGCATTTCTGATAAGCGGCAGCACCACATAGATTGTCTCCTGCACTACATTAGCCCCGTCTATTCTGGAGGACTCCAGGCAATCTGCGGGAAGGGAACGCATTGCCGACATATACACAAAGATAAAGAAAGTTCCACCCTTCCAGAGTTCCAGTATCATAACTGCCATCTTTGCACTGAATCTCCCGTTCAGCCAGCTTATGGGCTTCATGCCCAGCACCTGGAATAACATATTCAAAGGTCCGTTGTTCGATAAAATATAGGAGATCAGAACACTGGCCACAACCATGGAAATCAGCATGGGAAGAAAATAGATGACCTCGCACACATGTCCAAACCGTGTTTTTTTCTTGATCAAAAGGGCAAAAAAGATCCCCAGGAACTGGCTCACCGGCACTTCGATCAGCATATAGATGAACGTGTTCTTAAAAGCGTTTTGGAAATCCGGTGTCTGCAGCACATCCTTAAAGTTCTTCAGTCCCACCCAGTCAAATTGTGCCTGCAGAAAGTTACCGTCATGCAGGCTGAGATAAAAAACGTATCCTATAGGTATAATTGTAAATGTGATAAAGAAAACTGCAAATGGCAGTAAAAAACTATAGGACACAGCATATTCCTTAATTCTTCTCTTATTCATAAATACACTCTTCTCCTAAACAGCAGAGGGGCCTGTAAAAGCCCCCCTCAGTCCCAAAACTTATTCTCCGCTGATTGCTTTCATAGAATCATACATAGCCTGGATGGAATCCGCCGGTGATTTCTCACCTCTTGCAACATTTTCATACATAATCTTCAGATTCTGAAGCATTGCATTGGCGTAATCAGAAGCAGGGCTGACCTGGAGCTTCTTGATTCCTTCCGCGGCAACAGCCATTATTTCGTCTCCCTCATACATCATGTCATTGGTAGCCAGCTGCGGGGAGAAAAATCCCACTTCTGACAGATATATCTTTTCAACTTCCGGTCTGGTGACATACTCAACGAATTTCCACGCTTCATCGGGATATTTTGTCTGGCTGGAGATGGACAGCATACCAATGTTGGCAAAATTCCATTTGGCATGTTCCTCGTCACTGGCCGGTCCTGCCGGAAGGGCAAATGCTCCCAGATTAATATCTGAAGCCTCTTTAATAATATTTGTATAATGAATCTGCTGTGGGAACATGGCAACCTGTCCGTTATAGAAATATGACCGCTCCTCATCCTTATTCGTATATTTTTCCAGTGGAAGAACTACCTGATCCTCATGATACAACTGGTCAAAGAAAGTCAGTCCCTCCACACCCTGTTCATTATTAAATCCAATATTGGTAAGGTTTTTATTCCACATATCAGCTCCGGCCTGGATAATGTAGGACAGTGGCTGCCAGTAGTCATCCATCTCATACATCATGCCCCATTGGTCAGTCTCGCCGTCACCATCTTTATCCTGGGTAAGCTTTTTCGCTGCTTCTCTCAGTTCTTCCCATGTTTCCGGCACCTTTGTAACTCCTGCTTCCTCAAACATATCCTTGTTGTAGAACATAACCGAATTCAGTGCAACAAACGGTATTCCCATAAGTTTCCCGTCATGAGAACAGTATTCCAAAGCCGACTCCGGATAACCTGATAACTTTTTCTCGTCCGCATAGTCATCAAGTGACAGAAGATATCCATTCTTGGCATACAGCGGGAACTGCTCTGTCTGGAAACTGATGTCCGGACCGCTGCCTGCTGAGAAAGCTGCTGTCTCCTTCTCCACAACAGAATCCCATGCAACATTGAGAAATTCCACTTCAATATCCGGATTTTCCTTGTTGAAATCCTCGATCATACCGGCCCATATGTCATCCTCACGATCCGAATGCGGTGATTTCCAGAATGTAAGCTTTACCTTTTCCCCTGAATCCTTATCCGATGTGTCCGCACCTTTTTCCTCTTTACTCTCTGAGGCCTTACTCTCTTCTGAACTGCCGCCGCAGCCTGCCAGCAGGCCGATTGCCATACTTGCGCATAAAAGCATTGCTATTTTTCTTCTCATTTTCTTTTCCTCCTGATACTTACTATAGCTTTTTATGCCTTACCACTTGCTATGGTTACAGTATAGAAAAAATCCCCGCCACTCTGAACCCAGTATTTTTACCCTATTCCGCACATATTTTACTTTTTTTATAATCATTAACCGACATCCCCATATATTTCCGAAAGCAACGGCCAAAGTAGTCAGGATTCGGAATACCGACTTTCTCTGCAATCTCATACACCTTCCAGTTTCCTGATTTCAGATAATCACATGCGTGTTCAATCCTCACTTTATTGAGATATTCCACGAATGGGATGCCTGTCTTCTTTCTGAATGTACGGCTTAAATAACTGGGGTTCAGGTAAAATCTCTCGGCCGTTGTGGAAAGGGAAAGGCTGCTCTGGGCGTAATTCTCCTCCAGATAATCCCTTATCTGTTCCATAACCTCCTTTGCCCCTTCCTCCACTGTTTCAATCTGCCTGCCCACTCTTGCAAGGGCTTCCTTTACCTCCTGCCGCTTTAAGGGCTTTAAGATAAAATCCACAGCCCCGGCCCGGAGTGCTTTCTGCGCGTACTTAAAATCGTCATAGGCAGTAACAATGATCACCTTAACCTGCGGATATTTCTTCATGATCTCTTCCGCCAGCGAAATGCCGTCCATAATGGGCATTTTAATATCCGTAACCACCAGATCCGGTATTTCCTCCTGTATACGGAACAGTGCCTCCCTGCCGTTCTGGGCTTCCCCTATGATCTTCATATGAAACTCTTCCCAGTTCACAATAATTCTGAGAAGGTTTCTGGTCCCCACTTCATCCTCCACAAGCAATACTTTCATCATGACCTTCATCTCCTTCATAACAGACAGGCACCCTCAGTACAATAGTTGTCCCTTTTCCTTTTGTGCTCTGAATTGTATAATCTATATCTGACTCATAGAATATTCTCATTCTCTCTATGGTTCCCCGAAGCCCGAAACTCTTCTCATTGCTGCTTATATTCTCTCTGTTCAGCTCTTTGATCTTATCCTCATCCATTCCCACACCGTCGTCCTCTATGGTGAACTTCAGATATCCATCCTCCGCTGTCCCCTCCACATACACCACACCTGGTGTTTCTTTTGGACGGATTCCATGATTTACTGAATTCTCCACAAGAGGCTGCAGCACCATTTTTAAGATAAAAGTCCCCTGTATCTCCGGGTCCACATTGAGAACATAGTGCAGGGAATCACCATACCGTAATTTCTGCAGTTCCAGATAATCCTTCACCATCTCTGCCTCTTCCCTGACCGAGATCATTTCCCTTCCCTTGCTCAGCAGTATCCTGTAATAGCTGCCGAAAGCTTCCAGAGCATCATATACCTCCTCATTCTTTCCGCTCAGTGCAAGATATCCCATCGCGTCAATTGTATTATATAGAAAATGCGGCTTCATCTGTTCCTGCAGCGCGTTCAGTTCTGCCCTTCTCTTTATCTTTTCCTCTTCATATACTCTCTCGATCAAGGCATCTATCTCATCCACCATCTTGTTATATGTAGTCTCCAGAATCTCCATTTCCCCGAATGTGTTATACCTGTTTCCCCACATCCTGATCTTCTCAAACTTTCTTCCGCTCATGCGGTTCATGGAACCTGCCATCTGTTCCAGCGGGTCAGCCACATACCGTTTCATGATAAAATATCCGATCCCGCAGAACAGGGCCAAAAATATCATTGCCATGGCAAAAATGATCCCGCCGATCCCTGACTGCTTCAATCCGTTTTCAATCCTTACACCTGCCAGTACCTTCCAGTTATTGCCTTCGATATCCTGCTGCGCAAGAAGAAGACTGTCATTGTTTTTCTTACTTTTCAATGCTTCCTTTACACTGGGCAGGGACATATCCGACTGGGAAGTGACGATCTTACCTGTATCATCCAGAACATATATTACCGGTATACTCTTGCTGTCCAATCCCCCGTAACTGTCTGCAAATGCATTCGGGTCCATATTTATCATCAATATTCCAACAGGATGGTAATCCGTGGGGTTGTTGATCACCCGGATGAGAGATACCGTAGTCTCAGCGCTGCTCTGAGTCAGAACACGGTCAGCATTTAGCTTCAAACAGTAAGAACCTGCCAGTTCCCTGACCTCCTCATACCAGTTCGTCTCCCTGATATCTTCCATGCGGAGAGTTCTGACATGATTCTTATCTATACTGCATCCATGACTTTCCATATCCCACATATAAATACCGTTAATATGGGTCTCCGTATCCACAAGCGATGTAAACTGATGCAGACTCTCCTTCTGCATCTTCCCATCCTTCAGCTCCAATGCCTCTGTGATATCACTGCTGGACAAAATGATCCTGGAATAGTAAGCCGTATTGTCTATCAGCGTTGATATATTTTTACTGACCGTATTCAGCGTCTGAGCTGAGAGTGCCTGTGCTGACTCTGTGGCATTTTTGTCACTGACCCGATAAAAGATCAATAAAATAATACTCCAGGATACCAGAAGCAGTGACATATACAGAAATGCCAGTTTTACAGAAATCCTCGCCTTTCCAAGGATCTTTCCCTTTTCTCTTCCCATGAAAATCCTCCAATCCCCTCTGTTCTCTTTCACAGCCCAAAATGACAGGTACCATCAAGATACCTGTCATTCACCAACAGCTACTTATCCTTTGCCAGTTCATATCTGATTTCCTTCATATCACTTTCATACTTTCTGAAGGAACCCTTTCCGTTCATCTTAGCATTGAAAAGCGCAACATCAGCCTTTCTGTAAAGCACATCGAACTCCATGCCCTGTTCAGGTATCATGACATAGCCGGCGGATACGGAGAAGACGATCTCATGCTCCCCGTCACTGCGGACAGTGACCATACTCTCCATCACTTTTTCAAGCTTCGCGTGCACATCCGCGTCCCTGATCCGCTTGCAGAATATAAGAAATTCGTCTCCACCGATTCTGCAGAGTATGTCATCGCTTCTGAAAAACCCTTTCAGCTTCCCGGCATTTTTGCAGATCATCTCATCACCATATGCATGGCCGAATACGTCATTAGCCAGTTTAAAGTTATCCAGGTCAAACATGATGATCGCAGCGGTTTCCTCCCTGCCCTCCATATCCGCCAGATAACTCTTGATTCGGGGTATTGCTGTCTGACGGTTAAACAATCCGGTCAGGGCATCCGCCTCAGCAATTTTAGTGAGACGCAGTTCCTGGTTTTTCTGCTCTGTAACATCCAGATAATATCCCACTGCTTTTACGGGAATGCCGTTCTTATCACAGATTGCCTCCCCTGCCGCCTTGATCCACACACCCTTTCCATCTGCTTTTATCAGTGGAAATGTACATTCCGCGCCGGCCCCAAAATTATTTTTGTATAATTTCTTTAATATGTCTATGAAGGATTCCCTGTACGCTTCAGGCATCCGTTCTTTTTCCAGAAAACAAAGCGGAAAATTCCCTATCAGCCGGGAGGTATCCTTCTTTTTCCCTGACTTCAGATGCTGGATATCAGACAGCGTGAGCATATTTCTTCTGAAATCCCACTCCCATCCGTTGATATCCGCCAAACGGAGGATACTCTCAATTTCCTTTCTCATCAGCCACAGCTCATGTTCCTTTTTCTTAATGGAGGTCACATCCCTGTAAATGCAGAGATAGACGCTGCCCTCCTCATCCCCGCTGATAAACCTGCCGTCCATACTGAGCCATATCTTCAGGTTATCCGGCATTTTGATCTCAATGGTATCCTGGTAGTTCCTTCCTGACTTGATGGCATCCTCCAGTTCTCTCCTGACAGACTGCAGCTCCTGTCCTGTTTTCCATGGTTTTTCATACTCTTCCTTTGTATATCCCAGTTCCCGGAAAAGTCCGTCTCCCAGTATCTCATACCTGAATATCCCATCCTTATAATGTACAAGTACAACATTATCTGAGAAATTCTCCATGAACATCCGCATCTTATTTTTCAGTTCCATGGTCTCCGTCACATCCACAACAACTCCCTGGAAAAATGACGTTCCGTGAAAATTCATATATTTACTCTGGTCAATGACCCATATATACCCATGCTTTCCCAAGATCCTGTATTCCAGATTATGTGATACGGTATTACGCCTCAGTAACTCAGCGCCTTCCTCAGCCAGGCGCCGGTCATCCGGATGTACCATCCGCATAAATTTGTTCTGAAACAGCTCCTGTATCTCAGCCCTTGTATAGCCCAGCATTTCCAGGAATTTGTCACTGATATAGAGGAAATCATACTCCGGTGTGTCCGCGCATCTGTGATATCCGCCGGGCATGTCATAATTCAGAAACTTGAGCTCCTGGTTCTGGCTCAGCAGCATGGCGTTGCGCTCCGCAAGCTGCTGCTGTACCATCATGGTCTCAGAGATATCCGTACACGCACTGACAATAGCCATTCTTCCATCTTCCGCCCTGATTATTTTCCCTTTATCCAGGGTCCAGAACCAGGAACCATCCTTTTTCGGCATACGGTATGTTGTAGTGTACTCCGCCCCCGGATAATACGCGCCAATATCATGGCCCACCCGCTCCCTGTCATCCGGATGAATGGTATTGATCACCTGTCCTTTAATGGCCGCGTTAAGTTCCTCATAACTTTCATATCCCATCAGACGGATCATCTCATAATTGGCAAAATAAAGAGGAAATCCCTCCTCGCAGTATCCCCCGATCATGCCGCCCGGGGACATCTGGGCAAATATAGTGGCGGCTGTCTTTCTGTTCTCCTCTGTCAGCTTCATAAAGGATGCATCGTTTTCCGATACATTGAGAACAGCGGCAAGTGCTCTCTGGGAAGATTCCAGCATGGCCTCCCTCTCCTTCTGCATGGTGACATCACTGACAGATCCGTAATAAAATCTGTGCCCATCCTGTTCCTTCAGGAAAAACACATGGATATGCATCCAGATTGTCTTACCGTTCCCCTTCAGACGCCTGACTTCGCCCTCCGCTCCTGTTATTGACTTTTCATAAGCTTTCTGGAAAATGCTCAGCATTTCCCGCCTGTCATCCTCATAGACGTATTGGATGATCCTTACTTTATTTTCCTCAAGCTCTACAGGATCTGTCTCCATGATCCTGTAATATTGTTCATTGACGCGTATAAGCTCTACATCGTTCCGGTAAACATCATAAAATGCTATTCCGCCCAGGATATTGTTCATCATGGTCTCACTGAACACATTATCTCTGAACATATCCTTTATACGGAACCTCTCAATCTCCCTGGCCTTGATTCCCCTGAAATCCACTTTGTTTTCATCTGCAAGAAGCTTTTCAAAGGCTTCTACCGGCATTGGTTTGTAAAAATAATACCCCTGTGCATAGATACATCCCATATCCAGGAGAAAATCCACCTGTTCCTTTGTTTCAACCCCTTCTGCGATCACGCGGATTCCCATCAGCCGTGCCATACTCGTTATGGCTTCCAGTATACCCATTCCCCTGTCTGCGCTCTCCTCATTCATATCCAGGAACTTCATGTCTATTTTAAGAATGTCCACATTGACATCCTTTAACATATTGAGGGAGGAGTATCCGCTTCCGAAGTCATCCATGAGAACCGTAAACCCTGACTTCCGCAGGTTCTCCACAGCCGCTCTGATGATATTATAATTTTCCGCGTAAGCACTCTCCGTAATCTCTATCTCTATCAGCGATGGGTCCAGCCTGTACTTCTTTATCAGCCCGCAGAAACACTCTGCCACATCAACCGTATAAATATCTACTCTGGACACATTGACAGATATGGGAACCACCCGGTATCCCCTGTCCAGCCACCCTCTCACGCTGCTGCATACCATATCCCAGACATACATATCCAGTTTTGCGATAAATCCGCTGTTCTCCAGCACCGGAATAAATTCATCCGGGGGAACCAGGCCCCGCTCGGGATGAATCCACCTGACAAGTGATTCCAGGCCTATGATCCTCCCTGTCATCATATTACATTTTGGCTGCCCATAAAATACAAACTCGCCGTTTGTCAGCGCTCTCTGCACTTCTGATAAAAGTAAGTGGTTTTCCTCAATTTTCTGCATCATTGCCGCATCATACCAGGAAACACGTTTTGCATAATTTCCCTTTACGGATGCCAGCGCAATGGATGCCCGGTCATACATGGTGCTTACAGGCAGGCTTTTATCTGTTATCTCATACATACCGAATACAGGAAGGAATCCGGCATTTCCTCCGTACTGCTTTACGTAGTTCAAGATCTCATCCTGTATACTTTTAATCGTTTCCCTGTCATCAGGCAGTATGATAACAAAATCATCATCTCCCATATAACCGGCGATTCCCTTGTTGCTTTCCTGGGTCCTTTTAAAAAATCCTCCTGCTATTTTAAGAAATCTGTCACCGGCCTCCTGTCCATACCATTCATTGAAAATCTTAAAGTGTTCTATATCAACAGCCATCAGACAGTATCTCTGATCCCCGCCTGCCTTCAGAAATTCATCGGCTTTTGAGAAAAAGATATTCTTCCTGTAAAGCCCGGTCAGACTGTCATAAGCGTTGTCCTGCAGTTGATTTTTGTGCTCCTGTTTCATCTGCTTTGTCTTCTGGGTATTGATATCCTGGATAAAGCACATAAGGATCTGATCTCCGTCCCCGCTATGCCTAAGCGGCACAACAAGCTGAAGAATCCAGCAGAAATCACCATTCTGCATCTTTTTTCTGCACTGGCTTCTCACGGCATTTTCCGCTGTATCCTTTGCCATCCTTGTCAGAATATCATCCAGGTTCCAGAACCTGAAATACTCTTCCCTGTCATCCGGATGGATCAGACGCTCTCCTGTATCCTGAAGCATCTGTGTAAGACTGCCGGATGAGGGGACAGGGGGATATTTTTCCTGCATTTGATACAGTTTTTTGTATGTATTTTGTGTAATATTCAGCTCGTACAATTCATCATATGCGGTGAGGTTGGTAAGATTAAAGAACAGGCTTTTATTGCCCTCATGTATCTCCTTTGCCAGAACCATGCTGCAGATACCGGAGCCGGGCCAGTCAATGGCTCCGGAATTAACCTCCACCCATTTCTTAACCTTTTTATTATAGAAAATGGCATTATCCCCGTCCTTCCGGGCAAGAGGACACTCCCCGCAGGGCTTATCCTCATTACACAGAATCTAATAACAGATCTGACCGCACTCCAATTCGGGAAAAGTCTCCTTCAGCGCATCATTGCAGCTGACGATCCTGTAATCACTGTCTATAATATATATTTTGCTTTTATTATTAACCGATAGCTTTTCCATAGCCCCTCCAACACACATACAATACCATCAATATATCCATTATAGTGCTGAATTCACATAAACGTCAATGTTTTTGCCTCTTCTTTATGCAATTCAACCAAAATAAATCTAACAGACAAAAAAAGATACCGGAATACAGCGTCCGATACCTTTTTCTTAAATCTTTATTCCCTTTTCTGCCCTGTATCTCAACAAAACACGACATATGCAAAAATATGATCAGAAGTGAATACTCCCCTGAAGCCAGATAACGCCTTTAAAGCGCCGTCCCACCTCAGGCTCTCCCATCAGATCATTTGTGTTGATACACACATCAATTTCCAGGTCATTGCATGAGATTCTGAGTTCGTAGACTTCCTCGTTTGTCATGACATTTCTGACTCTGGAGCAGTCAAGTATTTCTCCCATGACATTATACAGGTCACATTCCATTCCGTACGGCATAAAATATGTATCTACAATAGAGTACACATCTTCATTGGGTATTCTGCCGGAGATCATGGAATAGATATCAATATCCTCCATGGTCAGATTCTCCATGGCATCCTCATCGCCATTACGTGCAGCCGCGATCATACGGTTGCGATTGATGGTATTTTCCTTCTCTTCTTTTTCCTGTTTCTCATCCTTTGTGACAGGAAGAAGAATCTTTCCCTCCTTAGCCAGGGCCGCAAGGGTTATGGCATAGGAGCCTCTGGAATAATTTCCATGGCTTCTCTCTGTTAGATATTCCCCTGCATTCTGCAGATAAAATATAATGGTCACTCCAATTCTCACGTCATCACAGGCGCCTGCGTAAGATTCCTTTCCTGCATGCTTTTCGATTACCACGTCCTCCTGGGTAGTAATCCCGGTACCGCGGAAATACGGAAAATAATATTCCATCTGGAACTCATTATTCTCATCATATTCTCCGCATACCGTTATTCCAAAATCACAGCCAAAGGTTTTAGAGATTTCCGCGAACATATGATTTTTTCTGTCTTCAATCACTGTCTTCTCATCATAATGTAAGATTACATCTTTAAGAATCCGGTCCACCTCTTTTTTTCCGTTTATACCGGAAAAACCAATGGATTTCAAATAACTGTGCAAATACGTACCTCCGTCTGGTTAAGGTTTACATAACTTTGTTTACATAATATTTACTTTATTTCTGTCATACCGCCCATATAAGGTCTTAAAGCCTCCGGAATCCTTACAGAGCCATCTGCCTGCAGGTTATTTTCCAGAAATGCGATCAGCATTCTCGGCGGGGCAACAACTGTATTGTTCAAGGTATGCGCCAGATACTTGCCATCTTTCCCATTTATACGGATTTTTAATCTTCTGGCCTGTGCATCACCCAGGTTTGAACAGCTTCCCACCTCAAAATATTTTTTCTGTCTCGGTGACCACGCTTCCACATCCACGGATTTCACCTTCAAATCCGCCAGGTCTCCGGAGCAGCATTCCAGTGTACGCACCGGAATATCCAGGGAGCGGAATAAATCTACGGTGTTCTGCCACAATTTATCAAACCACTCTTTACTTTCCTCCGGTTTGCAGACAACGATCATTTCCTGCTTCTCAAACTGATGGATACGGTATACACCGCGCTCTTCCAGCCCGTGTGCTCCCTTTTCTTTCCTAAAGCACGGGGAATAGCTTGTAAGAGTTTTGGGCAGCTCCTCCTCGGGGATGATCGTGTCAATGAATTTACCGATCATGGAATGCTCGCTGGTTCCGATGAGATACAGGTCTTCACCCTCGATCTTGTACATCATGGCATCCATCTCAGCAAAGCTCATAACGCCTGTCACCACATCGCTGCGGATCATGAAAGGAGGTACACAGTAGGTAAATCCTCTGTTTATCATAAAATCCCTTGCGTAGGAAATAACAGCAGAGTGAAGTCTTGCAATATCACCCATAAGATAATAGAATCCGTTTCCGGCTACCTTTCTGGCGCTGTCCAGATCAAGTCCATTGAAGCTTTCCATAATTTCTGCGTGATAGGGAATCTCAAACTCAGGAACCACCGGTTCGCCATACTTCTGGACCTCTACATTCTCCGTGTCGTCCTTTCCGATGGGCACTGACGGATCAATGATGTTTGGTATCGTCATCATGATCGTTCTGATCTTTTCCTCTACTTCTCTTTCCTCTGCAGACAGGCGTTCTACCGTCTCAGCATTGGCTGTAACTTTTTTCTTTACCTCCTCTGCCTCCTCTTTCCTGCCTTCCTTCATAAGCCCGCCTATCATCTTGGAGATTTTGTTTCTTTCAGCTCTTAATGCCTCAACTTCCTTCTTGATGTCACGGTTTCTCTTGTCCAGCTCGATCACTTCATCTACAAGCGGCAATTTGCTGTCCTGAAATTTATTTTTAATATTCTGCTTTACAATTTCCGGGTTTTCTCTTAAAAATTTAATGTCTAACATCTCTGTTCTCCTTTTGTTTTCACAAGTTTGTTTACATAAGATTATTTACATAATTTGTGGCAACAATTCAATCTGCCAAATTATCAGACCGCGGTCAGTCATCTAACTCTGTCTCCTGTAAAATACCGAAATTCACAGCCTGTTTCAGAGCTTCCACTTCTTCTTCACTCAATACTACATAGGATTCCCCATTTACGATCTCTTTAATATAGAGAAAGCAATTTTCTCTGCTGTGTATAGCATTGAGCAGAAAGCCGGTATTATTTTTGTCAAGCATGGCCAGCACAAAACTCAGTTTTCCTCCCATGTCTTCAAAGGCGTCATATTTTACAATACCGTATTTGTTCAGGGATTTGTCCATGACTTTCCATATTTTCTCAATTTCTTCTCCATTGTCATCTGTGGAGCGCACCAGTTTTTCAATCAAATCGAATTTTCTTTTAAAAAGCCGTTCAAGAGATTGTCCATCTTTTCCCTTCATGAACAGCGTATACTTCCTGTTTAGCCGGTTCAGTCCCAATGAAAGGTTAAATACGCAGATCAGCAGTATGACCACTACGACCAGCAGTAAAACCATCAATATTCCGGAGTGAGACTGAAGACTTTCTAATAAACTACTCATCTGTTGTTCACAACTCCCTTATTTTATCTAATCGTTTCCAGTAGTTCTATAATACGTTCCAGCTCATCCTTGGAGTAATATTCAATTTCTATTTTCCCCTTATCATTGTTCTTTCGGTGTATTGCCACCTTAGAGCCAATAATCTGTTTGATTTTTTCCTCCAACTGCTGATAGACCAGATTCTGTGCTTCATCCACCGGCTTTTCCTGTTTCTCAGGTGCGGGATTCAGGATCTCTTTTACCAGTTTTTCTGTTTCCCTTACACTTAATTTTTCATCGAATACCTTTGTTGCTGCCATAACCTGAATTTCAGGGTCTTCTATTGCCAGAAGTGCCCTGGCATGACCTGTTGTGATCATCTCATCAATAAGCATCTGCTGTACACGGTCATCCAGCTTTAAAAGACGCATGGAATTAGTTACGGCAGTACGACTTTTAGATACTCTCTCAGCAATGGCATCCTGTTTCAAATGAAATTCTTCCATAAGCCGTTTATATGCCACGGCCTCCTCAATAGGGTTCAGATCCTCTCTCTGAATATTCTCAATAAGTGAAATCTCTACTGCTTCCTGATCAGAAAATTCTTTTATGATAACCGGAATTTCTTTGATACCTGCCAGTTTGGAGGCTCTCCACCTCCGCTCACCTGCGATGATTTCGTAATAATCACCCTTTTTCTGAACCAGAAGCGGCTGCAGTATGCCAAACTGTTTAATGGACTCTGCAAGTTCCAGCAGTGCATCCTCCCCAAACTGTTTTCTGGGCTGTTCCCTGTTTGGTTCTATCATTGACATTTTAATCATCTGTACGGATTTTTCATTTTTTATGTCAACTTCTTTTGTATTCTCAGCAGGTGTTGGGCCAGGGATTTTCTTTTTTACCTTAGTACTGGTATCCGGAATCATGGAATCCAGTCCTTTTCCAAGACCACCTTTTCTTACTGCCATTCTTCATCCCCCTTATGTAATACTTCCTCTGCCAGGAGTTTGTAACTCTCTGCTCCCACAGATTTTTTATCATATAGTGTAATGGGCAGACCATAACTGGGCGCCTCTGCAAGACGGACATTTCTCGGTATAATAGTTTTGTAGATGGATTGATTCAGATTGCTCTTTACGTTCTCTACAACCTGCAGGGAAAGGTTTGTCCTGGCGTCATACATGGTAAACACTACACCTTCAATAACAAGTGAAGGATTTAAACGTTCCTGTACTAATTCTATGGTATGAATGAGCTGTGTCAGTCCTTCCAATGCGTAGTATTCACATTGAATGGGTACAAGAACGGAATCTGCTGTTGTCATTGCATTGATTGTCAAAATATTTAGTGATGGAGGGCAATCCATAATGATGAAATCATATTTGTCTTTTATGGTGTCAATATGATTCTTTAATAAAAATTCTCTGTCTTCTACTCCTACCAGTTCGATCTCGGCTCCGGCCAGGTTGACGTTAGACGGGATAATGGATAGGTTTTCAAATACGTTTTCAATCAGGCAGTCAGATAAATCGCAGTCTCCGAGAAGCAGTTCATACAGTGTGGCGTCTAAGTTTTCTTTTTCTACGCCTACGCCGCTTGTGGTGTTTCCCTGGGGGTCGATATCTATAATGAGGACTTTTTGGCTCATTTCTGCCAGGCAGGCGGAAAGATTAATGGCTGTGGTTGATTTGCCTACGCCGCCTTTTTGGTTTGCTATAGCTATAATTCTTCCCAATTATACTCTCCTCTTTTCATCTGTGTGGAAAAGTTTTTTGATGTGTTTTTTGGATTATGATATACGTGTTTATTATAGCATTAATTGTGGAGTATTTCCATAAGAATGTTTCACGTGAAACATTTTTTTATTGGTATTTTATTGGTTATATTGTATATGGGGAAATAGAGTAGAGGGCGGACGGATGGGAAGCAGGGGGAGGGCAGGTGTATGGGGAAAACGAAGCGTTTCGCTTGTCCGGAAGCTAACCTGCTCCCAGTCACTAAATTCGTCGGCAACGGCCTCCTCATTAAGTGTCTGGGGCAGGTGGATCTCCCGAACGCTCCACTAGACATCGTTTTCCCCATACACCTGCCCTCCCCCTGCTTCCCATCCTGGTTTTCTCTGTATCGATATTATACTTGTAATGTTTCACGTGAAACATTTATAGAAGCATTTGTGGCTTGTTTAGTGTGGCTTTGTTAAACTATGTATAATGAAGGTTTTGTACTATATTAAATCCATAAAATCAGCAACTGATTTTATGGATTTATTAATTTATTGTTTCTATTGCTTTTGTTTCTTTTAAAAATCAGATATATTATTTAACTTTAAATAATTAATCTAAAACAATATACAAGGTTTTATGTCGCATAGTCTCTATATGACAGTCTGTGCAATAATCGCGTTCATAAAATAGAATGTGTTAGGAAATTGTGTTATAAAATTGCTTTTGATAAGTTATCTACTATGGTTTGTAGGAGATTTTTGTCAGATAAGATTTGTGGAGTGGGCTGTATTAAACAAATTGGGGGAAGATATGCTGCAAAGTAGATCATGCAGATTGTGATAATAAAGTTAAAATACCTTTTGTATGCTTTAATAATAACAATGTTTATTATATGCTGCAATACGTGCACTATATGTGAATATAAGATATATCTTTATGTCGTATGACTATCTATTTGATTATGAACTGTAAATTATTTTAACTTGTATAATTCACTTTAATGTCTTATAATATTAGTATATTCTTTTTCAGGAGGTGGACGGTTTTATGAAGAAATCCAGGCATAAAATAATTACGGCAAGTATACTTTTTTCCATTGCAACGGGTATTATTTATGTGATTAATCGGCTTATATTTGGGACTGCTGTGTTGAAGGAAATGTTGAAGTCCACAGCTAACAATTATTATAATTGGCGATTTGGGAAGATATATTATAAGAAGATTGGGACTGGGACGCCGGTTTTGTTGGTGCATGATTTGACGGTTTATAGCTCAGCTTATGAGTGGAATAAGATTGTAGATAAACTGGCTGAAAACCATACGGTTTATACCATTGATCTGCTGGGGTGCGGACGGTCTGATAAGCAGAGAATCACATATACAAACTACTTATATGTGCAGATTATTTCAGATTTTATTAAAAATGTGATTCATGAGAGAACGGATGTTATCACCAGCGGTTATTCAGGCTCCTTTGCTTTGATGGCCTGCCATAATGAAACGGATTTGTTTGGTAAGATTGTCATGATCAATCCGCCAGCGCTTAATGCTTTGAATAAGATACCTGATAAAAAGAGTAAACTGTATAAGTTCCTTTTGGAAATACCTGTTTTTGGAACTTTGGTTTATAATATGATTACATGTCAGAGTAATATTCAACTGCTGTTTACGGAGCAGTATTTGTATAATCCTTTTAACATGACCGCCGAATGGCTGGATACTTATTATGAAGCGGCCCATAAGGGGATGAGCAGTTCAAGGTATCTGCTTTCCAGCATAATAGGACGGTATACAAACAATAATATTAATCATGCTTTAAAGGCAATTGATCAGAGTATTTTTATTATTGAAGGTGAGGCAGAGAGGGACAGCAAAGATATTATATCTCAGTATACAGAATGTAATCCTGCTGTTGAGGCAATTAGTTTGAAAGGAGCCAAACACTTACCGCAAATGGAGACACCCGATAAATTAATGGAACAGTTAAATATATTTCTTGATTAAATGTTTCACGTGAAACATTTACAAAAAGAGTTCTGCAGCATTTCCGGCTGCAGGACTCTTTTTAGGTTATTTACTCATATGTGATAAACTCAATTGTAAAGTATACTTTTGTTTTTATGATTCCTTATTCTGTTTTTCTAAAAAGGCATTAAAAGCCTCTGTCAGTTCTTTTACTTTCATTTTGTTTACCAATGATGCATTTCCTTTGCTGTCTTTTACCAGATAAAAGCTGGAATCATACGCATAATACTCAGTAGTCACATCCACACCATTTTCCTTGTAGAAATGTACTGTCATTTCAGGTGGATTTTCCATATCAGGAACCGTGTCTAACCGTTCCTGGCATTCCATACCGCTTATAAGACTATAAAACTCAGAGAAATCAGACAGTTCTATTTCTTTGCCATTCATATAATAGGTAGTAACCGTTGTTGTTTCCTCTTCTTCTGTATCTGTATCCTCTGTATTTTCTTTATCACTGTCACTCTCTACCTGTTTTTCCTCAGTTTTCTTAGTAAATTCATAGGTATTTCCATCTTTTTCAATAGTGACTTTATCCAGATCGGCAAAAATATAATCGGATACATAAGTACTGAGGAATTGATTTACTTCTGCATTCAGGAGATTGTCAACAGTAGAACTGCTTAAAGTATAAACCCCTGACTGACTCTGAAGCTTAGCATAATAACTGTTATCTTCTGTTTTATTACCTATTAATAAAACTTCCTGTTTATCGACAGTCACTTTTTCCTCTGTATCTTCTGTGGTATCACTCTCAGCTTCAGCATCCTTACTTTTATTGTCTGTAGTATTGCTGCCATCCGCAGTATCTGCACTGTCATCTTTCGTTTTATCAGTAGATTTTGTTTCAGTAACCTGATAATTTATCGTAATTATTGTCGGGTTATCAAGTCCATACTGACTCAAATCTTCTGTATTTTGACTTATAAAACTGCTCCAGGATAAACTTGTTATGGGGTTAGTAAATTCAGATACCTGTGAACTGCCCGCATCTTTCTTTGTACCATCCCATCCCGTTACAGTCCAGCCTGTACTGGAACTGCTGTCTTTAAAAACTGAAAATGTCTGTCCATTTCTTTCCATTATGACGCCTGTTATGTCTGTAATACTTGGAAATGTTTCTTTTTCTGCCAGATCATTGATATCAAACTGCAGCGAAGTGACAATTGTGGAGGAAACCATATAAACTTTTTCATTATCTTTGTTCAGCGTCATATAGCTACTGCTTGTAACTGAATTTGTATCTCCAAATTGCAGCGTCTGTTCCTTTCCATCTTTATCTTTTAAACTTACAGTAACAGTTGGATTATCCAAACCATATTCCGAAATATTATCCGGTTTTTCTAACACTCTGTCAGCAGCTATTTTTTCAAATTTACTGATAATTTCTTCAAATGCTGATTGATCCAGCGGAAAGTTTTCTTCTCCGTTGTATTTCCAAATGTCATCACTTTTTGTAAATTTAAATTCATTTTCGCCTGATTTGAATACCGCTTCACTGATATCTTCTACAGTTGTCTCGAATGCCGTTTCTGATGTTTTCTCAGTATCCTGACTGTCCTCTTTGCTGCTGTTATGAAGAAGAAGATAAAATACCAGCAGCAAAGCTAATATGATAATGCCTGCAATAAGTGCTGTATTTTTTTTCTTCATTTACTGTTTTCTCCTCTTCATCCAGATTCCACCACCTAAAATCACCAAAAATGCCGGTACTACAGCCATAACAAATATACTCCAGAAGCTGGCGTCTGCTGCTGGTATTGTCAAGGTCGACGTATCCAGACTTTTACTGGATATTGATATTGTACTGCCATCTTCGTTTGAGCACATCCAGTTGACAGATGCGGAAATCAATTCAAAGTTTGCACCGGATACCATTGTATTCATATTGTCATTAAACAGTGTCTCAGATGAATAATATACAATCTGCGTCTGTTTATCATCCTCCAGATCTTCACTGATTGCCACACCTACATGGAATGGACCGTCAATGTCTCCACTTTCTTTCTCCATTGTCTGCATATTTTCCACATTTACTTTGGAATAAGAACTGTCGGATGTGCTTAGTATATTCTGAATTGTCAAAGTATCCCTATAATTATCTGTTGTCTCAATTCCCTGAGCCAAAGGCATAAGGATATAACGGCTTTGGGAAGAGAGATTTGAGGTAATATCATTGCTTTCTATATTAGGAAGCAGGTATGATGGGTTCTGAGAAATATAATGGTTTGTATCTGCTTCAAGAATAATGCCGTCAACGGTTTTCACGCCGTAATTTTCCAAAACAGAGGCAAAATTAGGCATGTCTTCCCCTGTATAATTGGATACAATCAGTGCTTTTCCTCCGTCTTCCAGGTAAGTAATAATCTTCTTTGCCTCATCCTCCGAAATATCCTTTGATGGTGCAAAAATAAACAGGCAGTCCGCATCTTCCGGAACAGCGTCCATTGTAAGAAGATTTAGAGATTGGATATCAATATTTGCCTTCTGTATCATATCTTTCAGTGAATCGCTCATAGAAGACTCATCGTGACCTTCCAGTGTATACATTACAGGCATATTATCTGATGTCACATAGTTGATCGCACTAGTAAGCTGTCCCTCTCCGTCAAACCCGGTCACTTCGCTTGCATATGTCTGGTAATTCACAGAGGTCTCATACATGGAGTTATAATCAACCACTTTACTTTTATCACCGGAAACTACAATAACACTATTGTTGTTTACTCCTTCTGTTGTATACTGTGAGGTAAACTTTGGATTAACAGCAGGATCTTTCTGCTCTACCTTTACATGGTCACTGCTTTCCTCATACCGTTCCAGCAGTTTTTCTATATCACTGCTTTCAGAACCTTTCTGTGCTATAAAATATAAGGTAACATCTTTATCCAGATTCCTAAGCAGTTTTTTTGTCTGATCTCCGATACTGTACATCTTTTGTGTACTTAAGTCTATTTCTCTGTATTTTGACGGTAGCTCCTGGATAAGCAGATTTACTACTACCAGAATTGCCACGAATACCGCGACTACTCCCATACTATATGTTCCATGCTTCAGATTTTTCCTGTTTTTTCGTCTGTTTTCTTTATTATTACTAATAATATCTTTAATATTAATTTTTTTCTTATTAATATTACTTTTTATTTCTTTCATATCTGCATTTTCTCCTTTCTTCGACCTCCAAAATCAGCTCCAACGCCGTTTTTGTATGGATTGAATTGTCAGAAATACAAAAATGCATATTACGGAAAGCATATATACGATTCCTGTCACATCCAGTATACCGCCAACAAAGTTATCAAAATGATTTGCGATCGCCAGTAAATCCAATACTTTTTGTATGGCGCCTTCAAAAAGAGAAGACTTTACAAAATACAGAACCACAGTAACTCCCACCAATATAACTCCCACAACGCCTGTAAGGATCGCATCTCTTGTCATCTGATAAACAATGAACGCAATTATAATCCCAATCACCACAAAAGCCAGCATAGAGCTCACTGCTGTCTGGGAGAAGAAGGACTCAATTCCGTTCATCACATAACTGCAGAAAAGAACGCCGAATGTAAGGACAGCTGCAATAACCTGACTCTCTGTGACAGAGGATAAAAATAATCCCACTGCTATGTTGGCGCATCCCAGGAAGAAAAAGCCGATCACAGCCGTATAGGCCATAGGATAAGATACCGTACCGTATTTCCCCATAATAAGGGGATAGCAGGCAGCAATGATAACAGGGATCACATAGATCGTGACCATCCCCAGATATTTTCCCAGCACAATTTTCCAAACTGCCACCGGTGAAGTAAAGAGTAACTGGTCTGTCTTATTTTTCTTCTCCTCTGCCAGTATCCTCATTGTCAGTACCGGTGTTATGATCAAAAATATAAATGTAACCGAACTCAAAGTTGCTCCGAAATCCGGTGTTGCATAGTTCAGGTTATATGCAGTAAAATAAATACCTAATATTAGTAATATAAATGCCATAAACACATAACCTACCATGGATGTAAGGTAACTCTTCACTTCTTTCTTATATATCGCCAGCATCTTCTTTTTCCTCCCCGCTATCTGTCAGCTTTAAGAACACTTCTTCTAATGTCATATTCGTTGACTGCATCTTTAAGATAGGATATTTCGCTTCCGCCAGGGCAAAGAATATATTCTCCCTTACGTCCTGGTCCCCGGCTATCTTGACCGTAAAATCACAGGCGTCTTTTACCATGGACTCATGATAGATAAGTTCTTCTATATTGTCCACCATATCAAGCGCTTTTCTGATCTCCTCTTCCGGTCCTTTTACTGTAAGTTCAAGGGAATTTGCACCTGTCATAACCTTACTCAGATTTTCAGGTGAATCGCTGGCAACCAGTCTGCCACGATCAATAATGAGCACATGATCACATACAGCACTAACCTCTGATAGGATATGTGAACTGAGGATAACTGTATGTTTTTCACCTAAACTCTTGATCAAATCCCTAATCTCAATGATCTGTTTTGGGTCAAGCCCCACTGTGGGTTCATCCAGAATGATAATTTCGGGATATCCCAAAAGTGCCTGTGCCAGGCCAACTCTCTGCTTGTACCCTTTGGACAGGTTTTTGATCAGCCTGTATTTCATTTCTTCCAGTTTAGTAGTTGACATAACTTCGGATATGTTCTTTTCTATTTCTGCCTTTGGAATGGATTTCAGCTCTGCCACAAATTTCAAATATTCCATCACTGTCATATCCTGATACAAAGGCGGCAGCTCGGGCAGATAGCCGATACATTTTTTAGCCTTCTCAGGCTCCTCCAGGATATTATGTCCGTCAATCAGAATATCTCCCTCTGTGGACGCAATATATCCTGTGATCATGTTCATAGTAGTGGACTTTCCGGCGCCATTTGGTCCCAGAAACCCGTAAATTTTACCTTTTTCCACAGTAAAGTTCAGATGGTCCACTGCCACATGATTTCCGTACTTTTTTACAAGATTCCTTACTTCAATCAAAATGTTCCCTCCTTTAATCTTGTGCTTCCATAATCTGACCTTTCTAATTTTATTTTTTAATTGTGATAAAAATTAGGTAAGACTGTGATTTTTCTGTGAAATATTACCAGACCTTTTTCATCCAGAACTCTAAATTTCAAACATTCGCACAATTTCTCAATCATTCGACAGATCTGTCACACATCTGCCTGCATTGACTTTTCAAAAAAATTATCGTATGCTCAAGAAAACAAACACTTACTGCAGAAGAGGAACCAAGATGGATTTTTACAAAAGAGTAGAATATGTATGCAGGCAGATTCCCTGCGGCAGGGCTGCCACCTACGGCCAAATTGCCCTGTTATGCGGCATGCCCACCCATTCCCGCCAGGTTGGCTACGCCCTGAACAAAAGATTGAATTCCCCAGAAATCCCTGCGCACCGCGTTGTAAACCACAGAGGATATCTTTCAGGTTCCGCCTCCTTTACATTTCCCCACACTCAGGAATCCCTCCTGAAAAAAGAAGGCGTCCCCGTAACACCGGAGCACACCATTGATCTGAAAAAATACGGCTGGCACCACACCCTGGACGACGCCGTGCGCTTCCGTGCCTACTTCACCGCCCACAACATCTGAATTCTGAAAAAATGAAAGGAAAAATTATGACAATAAAAGAAAAAGCAGATAAACTCCTCCACGAAACCAGGCTCTGCCAAGAACTGAAAAAATACGGTGAACCTCACCCCATCGGCAGCTACCGTATGGATATGATGGTTTACAACGATTTGGACATCGACATCCGAAACGATTCTATGACCCTTGAAAAACTTCATTCACTTACACTCTATATCCTGACAACCTTCCGCCCCACCTGGTACGAAGCCCGCGAGGAAATCAACGATGAGGGCAAAACGGTCTGGTTCCACGGCTTTCACGCCCTATTCATGGATGAACTCTGGAACTTTGATCTTTGGTTTTTTGACCGGGAAACCATTACCAAAGCCGAAGCTTACTGCGACAACATAACCATGCTCTGCCGCCAGACTCCATCCCTGAAAACAGCCATCACAACAATAAAAAAAGACCTTCTCTCCCAAGGTCTCTATCGCTATGACAAATACACCAGCATGGATGTCTACCAGTCCGTCCTCACGGAAGGCATTACCAACACCCAGGCTTTCCTGAAAAAACACCCCTTACCAACTCTCTGACCACTAATACCGGCCTCCTGCTGCCGCATTCCGCTCCGCGCTCTATCCTCCCGCTGCCACATCCCCCTCAGCGGATTTAAGAAGGCTCGGCAGGAGGACAGGGCACGAAACAAACCCTATTCCCCGCCAGCCGCTTTTAAACATCCAGAAGCTGTCTCTTCAAATACCGTCCCACAACATTAGCAAAATTCCCAATATCCCGGATATAAGCAAAATCTCTCCCGAATATCTTCTTCTCTGCCTGCAGGTCCTCCTCCTCCCCGGCAAACACTCCAAGCACTGCAATCCTCTTATTCCTGAGCTTCCGCACTTCTGTAGCCGTATCTTTCACCGCAAATTCCGTACAATAAGCCTCCTTCTTACTCCCCCTCAGGCTTCCTGCGATCACATCATTTGGCCTTCCGTCGCTGAGTACGATCAGAATCTTATTCTCTTCCTTCCGTTTCTCCAGGCTTTCCGCCGCCGCTCTCACAGCCAGCCCGTCACGGTTATTGGCAGAACCGTAGAACTCAAAGATTCTCTCATTTGCGGCCCTGTCATCCTCATAATCCCGGAATCTCTGCATAATAGTAAAATCTCCAAAAGTACAGAATCCCATAACTCTCTGCGGAATCCTCACAATGCTCAGGGCCTCACTGATAATATATCCCTGAAGCGCTACAAGGGCCTGTCTGCCCTGTTGGGAGCCGCTTGCATCAATCAATATCTCCACAGCGAAATCCGTGTTATCCCGTATAATTTCGCGCTCAAACAGCCTTCTGTTGTCTGTCCTCCCCAGATTCCACAACTTTCTTGCACAGATACTCCCATACTCACTGGACACCACTTCCCTCTCATTTCTGGTAAGAAGTGCCCGCTTCAGTGTATTTGCCAGCATCTGCACATTCTGTCTGGTCACCATCTGGTTCAGATTCAGCACCCTGAGATTATCATCTCTGACCTTTTTTACATACTCAGCCTTGGCGCTCTCCTCCAGATCCCCGTGCAGCAGCCCGTCTGTAAAATGCAGACGACAGCCCTCATGGCTGCCCCTGCAGACCTGGCTGTTCTGATGCTTCTGTTCCTGGACAGACAGATAGCTCCTTCCATAATTAAGCTCCACATACTCATCCAGGCGGGCGGAAGATTCCTCGTCCAGCACGATTACATTTGCCTTGTGCCGGTTCAGCAGCTCTTCCTCCTCCATCAGTTCATCGGTAAAAAGATTTACCTTATGCTCATCCTCACTCTCCTCGGATTCCTCCTCCAGATTCTCTTTATCCGTATACTCTTTGCTGTTCTCCTCAGAATCCCTGAGTTCCTCGCTGAGGCCCTTGAACTTCTTCGTAAATCCCTTGGCATATGCCCCCTCATATACAGCACCGAGACAATTTACAATCTGTGAAGTATCCTCTGCGTCTTCCAGCGTACAGATAAGCTCTATCAGTCTCTGGTTTCTCTCATCCGCCTCCGTTTTATCCAGCATATACCGCAGATAGCATGCTTCTATATTACCCCAATCCGTATGCGTAAGCCTCATGCTGTCCTTTTCCAGCGTATCCCGCATGGCTTTGCGCCGTATGGACGCCACGCCGCGCCGCTCCTTTTCCAGCTTTTTATACACAGCGCAGTCAATACACAATCTTCCCAGTGCAAGGAGCACAGATGGTTCCCATCCGGCATAGACCTTTTTGGTTATGTAAGACTCATACTCTTCAACGCTGAAATACCTGGCAAATCCTCCATGCCGGACAGCATCATAAAAGGCAATGTATTTTGACTTCTGCCAGGCCTCCGGATCCACCTCAATGTCCAGTTCATAATCCTGGCTGACCGTCCACATGAGATTCCTGATCCTGTTCTGGATATCCAGACGGTTTGCCTCTGCTTCCCATCTATCTTCGTTTTCCATACAATACATCTCCCCATATGCGTCTGTTTAAAATACGTCGCTGCTGGTCCACTCCTCAGGAATCCGGGTCATGACGATATCAGCGATCAGCTCTCTCTCAAACGCGTCGAAACATTTATCCGTGATTCCCATATCAATGGCATCAACCGGGTTTAAACCGCCTTTTATCAGCTTCAATGCCCCAATCAGTCCACGCATATCCACCGCTTTGGTTGAAATTTCTCCGTTTTTTGCCTTGAGCTGCAGATCCAGGAAAAGTCCTGAGAACTGTTCAAGTGCCCCGTCCTTCACATCAGGAAACGCGCTCTTTAAGATTCCCATGAGCCTGTCCTCCGTCATGGACGGCATATTGATCACCATGAACCTGGAGACCAGGGCCTCATTTAACTCCTTAGTCCCCGCATACCCATAATTCATGGTAGCAATAAACCGCGTAGCCGGGTCCAGATCTATCTTGTCATATCCCGGTACATCAATGACCCGCCTGTAGTCAAGCGTTGCATGAAGGACGGACACTGCATCATTCTTTGCCATATTGATCTCATCCAGGATTCCGAATCCCCCGTATCTGGCGCACTGGTAAATAGGCCCTTTCCGAAGCTTTACCTCATTGCCCACAAAGGTATCTGTGCCGATCAAAGTGCTGCTGTCCGTATTCACATGGAAAGATACATTGTAAAGCGGCCTTCCGAAAATCCATGCCAGATTCTCGGCAAGTACATTCTTTCCCGTGGCCTTGTCTCCGCAGAGAAGGATATTCTCCCCCTCCAGAATGGCTGTCACTGCTTTCTCTAAAATTTCCCCCCCGAAAAACGGCATGGAAGGTGCAGTGATCCTGTCCTTTACCTTGTCAGCAACAGGATTTTCTTTCTTAAACAGTTCTACTCTCTTTTTCAGGCTTTCTTTCAATTCCATTCTGCTCACCTCACAAAATAGGCTCCTTCGCCGGAGTTCCCGCTTTGCGCGGATATTTCTTCGGTGTAGGCTTTGCCTTCTGAATCACTACAAGGGAACGCTCCATATCTGTTCCCGGAAGGAGAAATTCTTCTGTCTTCTCCAGCTTTCCTCCCAGTACAGATACTGCTTTCTTCCCCTCCATAAGTTCCTCTTTCACTCTGCCTGACTTATAAGCTACAAAGAAGCCGCCTTCCTTTACATAAGGCATGCAATACTCACTGATGGTACATAGCCTTGCCACTGCCCTGGTAACACTGAGATCATACTGTTCCCTGAGCTCCGGCCTTCTGGCCCCGTCCTCTGCACGTCCGTGCACGGTGTGGATGCCCTCAAGCCCCAGGTCTTCTATGACGGCATCCAAAAATTTAAGACGTTTATTCAGGGAATCCAGAAGTGTCACCTGAAGGTGGGGAAATACAATTTTAAGGGGAATCCCCGGGAATCCCGCTCCGGTTCCCACATCAATGCAGGATTTTATATTCTCCATATCCAGGGCTTTTACAATAGAGAGACTGTCCACAAAATGTTTGGTCAAAACTTCCTCGAACTCCGTAATTCCCGTCAGATTCATGACCTTGTTCCATTCCACCAGCATCTCGTAGTAGCGCACAAACTGCTGGTTCTGTTCCTCTGTTAAGGTCAGCCCCAATTCCCCGCAGCCATTCTCCAGTATATCCAGGCAGTATGCCTTCTGTTCCTGATTTGTCACTTCACTCATGCATCCGCCTCCTTATGAATTCCGTTTCTTCTGTAAGATTCCATATATACAAGCAGTACCGATATATCCGCCGGGGATACGCCTGCGATCCTGGACGCCTGTCCAATGGATACCGGCCTGTATTCCTTTAACTTCTGCTTTGCCTCTATCCTCAATCCGCTTATTTCCTCATAATCCAGGTCCTCAGGCAGACGTTTTGTCTCCAGTTTCTTAAACTGTTCCACCTGTTTTAACTGCCTGCGGATATAACCGTCATACTTGATGTTAATGTTTACCTGTTCTGCCACATCCTCAGGAAGTTTCGGCCTTTTTTTATCCAGCGGCGCCAGAATTTTGTAAGAAAGTTCCGGACGCCTGATCAGTTCTGCCAGAGAGGAGCCGTTTTTCAGCAGTGTACTTCCGTAGGATTCCAGAAGTTCCTGCACTTCCTTTGAAGCACCTACAAAGGTGTTCTCCACACGGGCTGCCTCCTCCTCTATCTTCTGCTTCTTCCAGAGTACATACTGATACTCCTCCTCACTCACCAGACCCACCTGATATCCCTTTTCCCTGAGGCGCAGGTCCGCGTTGTCCTGTCTGAGGAGCAGGCGGTATTCCGCCCGGCTTGTCATCATTCTGTAAGGTTCATGATTTTCCTTAGTCACCAGGTCATCGATCAAAACGCCGATGTAGGATTCGGACCGGTCCAGTATGAGCATTTCCCGTCCCAGCACCTCCATGGCCGCATTGATCCCTGCCACAAGCCCCTGGGCTGCTGCCTCCTCATAACCGGAACTTCCGTTAAACTGTCCGCCTGAGAAAAGCCCTTTTATCTCCTTAAACTCAAGCGTTGGATAAAGCTGTCTTGCATTGATACAGTCGTATTCTATGGCATAGGCATTCCTTACAATCTTTGCATTCTCAAGTCCGGGTACGGAGTGATACATCTCATGCTGCACATCCTCTGGCAGGGAGCTGGACATGCCGCCCACATACATTTCATTGGTATACAGCCCTTCCGGCTCCAGGAATACCTGATGTCTGTTCTTATCCGCGAATTTTACCACTTTATCCTCAATAGACGGGCAGTATCTCGGCCCTGTTCCCTCGATCATGCCGGAATACAGAGGGGAGCGGTCCAGGTTATTCCTGATGATCTCATGCGTCTTTTCATTGGTATAAGTAAGCCAGCAGGATGCCTGGTCAATCTGTACATCTTCCGGATCGGTCGAAAAGGAGAAGGGAACCACCCTCTCATCCCCGAACTGTTCTTCCATTTTGGAAAAATCAATACTTCTCTTATCAATCCTGGCAGGTGTTCCCGTCTTAAACCGGTACATCTCCACACCCAGATTCTTCAGGGATTCCGTCAGGTAATTAGCAGCCTGCAGACCGTTCGGGCCTGTATAACTGCTTACATCACCGTAGATGCAGCGGGCTTTCAGATACGTTCCGGTACAGAGCACCACAGCCTTTGTCTGATACACGGCTCCTGAATACGTCTTTACACCTGCTGCCTTATGCTCCTGCGCCAGGATTTCTGTCACCTCGGCCTGTTTGATGGTGAGATGTTCCGTGTTCTCCAGTACCCTTCTCATACTCCTGGTATACTCCTGCTTGTCCGCCTGGGCGCGCAGGGAATGGACGGCAGGTCCCTTCGATACATTGAGCATTTTTGACTGGATAAAGGTCTTGTCAATATTTTTTCCCATCTCACCGCCAAGGGCATCAATCTCTCTCACCAGATGGCCCTTGGAACTCCCGCCTATGTTGGGATTGCAGGGCATCAGCGCAATACTGTCCACGCTCACTGTGAACATGATGGTCTCAAGGCCCAGACGTGCACAGGCAAGCGCAGCCTCACAGCCGGCATGACCCGCACCCACAATGGCGATATCGTAATTCTCAACCAGATTGTTCATTCTAATGGCTTCCTTTCTGAAATAACTATTCACATGATTTTTCTATTTGAACTTTGTTATCCACATTTTCGATAAAATATGATGATTTTTGTGGATAACACTGCCGTATTTTTACTTTCCTGTACAGAACTTCGCAAATATCTCATTTACCAGGTCTTCCCCCACAGACTCTCCGATAATGGTTCCCAGACTCTCGTATGCGTTCATCAAGTCAATGGAGAAAAAATCCTCAGGCATCTGCATGGCAATGCTGTTTTCCACAAGCTCCAGGCTTTTCACAGCGTCCTCCAAAGCCGTCTTATGGCGGATATTTGTAATATATACCTCATCATTAAAGGACAGCTCGCCTTCAAAGAACATATCCTTGATCTGCTGCTCCAGCACATCGATCCCCTGCTCCTCCTTGGCGGATACAGGTATCACCGGATGGTTCATCCGCAGCCTCAGGCTTTCCTCTGAGACCACTGTATCCAGATCCGTCTTATTCAGCAGAATGACTGCCTTCTTATCTTCCAGCATGGAGATGATCTCCTCATCGTTCTCATCCAGGGGGATAGAGGAATCCACCACGTAGAGGATCAGGTCCGCATCCTTTGCGTACTCTTTTGCTCTTCCCACACCAATCTGTTCCACACGGTCCTCTGTATCCCTGATACCGGCTGTGTCTATCATACGGAGAGAAATGCCGTGCAGGACAATGGTCTCCTCCAGAATATCCCTGGTAGTCCCCGCAATATCCGTTACAATGGCTCTCTCCTCTCCCACAAGAAGGTTCATAAGTGAAGATTTTCCCGCATTTGGTTTGCCCACAATGACGGTCTTGATACCCTCCTTCATCATCTTGCCTTCCCCGGCAGTTTCCAGCAGTCTCTCGATTCTGGATTTCTGTACAGCCACTTCTCTTTCCAGGGTCTCCCCGTATCCGTCTATACTGATATGCTCCGGGTCATCCAGAGCTGACTCAATATAGGCAATGTGATAGATAATACTCTCCCTGATTTCCCGGATCACCTTCTGCACAGACCCCTTTAACTGGTTCAGGGAACTTTTCAGCGCATATTCATTTTTGGCATTGATCACATCAATCACTGCTTCAGCCTGGGACAGGTCTATCCTTCCGTTTAGGAACGCCCTTTTTGTAAATTCCCCCGGCTCTGCAGGGCGGGCGCCGTATTTTATCACGGTCTCCAGCACCCGTTTCATGGCCAGAACACCGCCGTGGCAGTCAATCTCCACCGTATCCTCACCGGTATAACTTCTGGGGCCGTCCATGAGCATGACCAGCACCTCATCAATCTCTTCCTCCCCGTCATAGATAAACCCATAGTGAATGGTGTGTGACGGTTCCTTGTCAATCTGCTTTCTGCCGCCTTTGGAACGGTAAACCTTCCGGACTATCCCGCGGCTTTCGGGACCGCTCATACGGATGATTCCGATTCCCGATGCCGTCATAGCTGTGGCGATTGCTGCAATGGTATCTGCCATTTTCTTCAACTCCTCTGATTCTATTTCAACATTAACACAGGTAACGTAAATTTATAGTCAAAATCAAAAAAATTCCAGGCGAAAGCGCAGAGAAATTTATTCTCCATTATTCACGCTTTCACCTAGAATAATCATACTTAATATATATTATTTTTTCAGCTTTACAACCACGTGGCGGTAAGGTTCATTTCCCTCACTGTAAGTCTCCACGTAGCGGTTGCCCTGTAATGCAGAGTGGATGATTCTTCTCTCATAGGGATTCATCGGCTCCAGGGAAACCGGTTTTCTGGTCTTTCTGACTTTGTAGGCAATGCTCTTTGCCAGATTTTCCAGAGTCTCTTTTCTCCTGTTTCTGTAATCCTCAGTATCCAGCTTCACACGGATATATCCCTGTCTTCCCTTGTTGACAACAAGGCTTGTGAGATACTGCAGAGAATCCAGAGTCTGTCCTCTCTTGCCTATAAGAATGCCCATGTCCTCACCTAAAAATTCAATTTCCAGGTTGCCTTCCGCGCTCTTATATTCCATCTTGATCTCAACTTCAAGCTCCATGGCTTTAAACACGCCGCTTAAGAACTTCTCCGCGTCTGCTTTGACAGCTGTGATCTCTTCCTCTGTTCTTTCAACGACCTTCCGCTCTTCATGCTGCGGTTTTACATCCTCTTTGAAAGCCTCTGCCTTTCTGGCATCTTTTTTCGGCTCCCTCTTAGGCTCTCTTCTCGGCTCGCTCTTGAACTCTTTTTTCGCTTCTTTTCTTTCTTCCTTTGGTGCTTCTTTTCTCTCTTCTTTTACCGGAACAGCCTCTTCAATTACTGGTTCTTCTGGTAAGGATACTTCTTTTCTGCGAACATTGATCCTGGCCGGTTTGGCTCCGAATCCTAAAAATCCTGAACTACCTTCAAATAAAACCTGAATCTCCAGATTTTCACTGGAGGTCTCAAAATCCAGACAAGCTTTTGTGATCGCTTCGTCTACAGTTTTTGCAGAAAATTCTTTGAATTCCATGCTTCTTCCCCCTTACCCCTACTTCTTCTTAGATTTGTTTTTCTGATCAAATTGAGCAACCATGTTTGCCTTTGAAGCTAAACTTCCCGGTTTTGCATTCTGCACATTCTTGTAATATTCGGTAGATTTCTGAACTGCAGCATTTCTGTCCTCAGCGGTTGTCTTCTTCGGCTCCTCAATGTTTCTTACATTCATCTTAGCCTGCTGCGTGATCTTCTGCGGCGGAAGTCCTGCTTTTGCACGCTTCTTAGCCATCTTTTCCTGGTTCTTCTTAATGAAATCATCCATATTCATATTGTCCAGATGTCTGTTAATGACAAGCTGCTGTACACAGCGGATCACAGAACCGGCGATCCAGTAGATACCGATACCTACAGGGAATGAGAAACAGATAAAAGCGGAAAACAGAGGCATGAAAGTGTTCATACCCTTCATTGTGGCATTCATCTGGCTGTTTGTGTCATCTGTTGCTGCTGTGGGCATTAATTTTAAGTTCAGCATCTGAGTCAGCCAGGACAACAGCGGAATCATGATCGCAGCAACGATCAGAAGATACGTGTGCTCACTCCATCCTGTCTTGATCAGGGAAAGCGGTGTGTCCGCTATGTTCAGTCCCAGGAAATTCTGCATGGGATGGATTTTACCCGCAGTGTCACTCAAGGTCTGCGCAAAACCGCTGAACTTGTCCACATCGCCAAGATCTGCCCACTGGGAGGGGGACAGACTGTATAAAAAGTCAATGACATGGTTATCATTTACACCCTTGCCATTTGTGGGCCAGCTATAACTTCTGATACCATGCTCTTTAATAAATTCCGTGATGATTCCCACATATCCGTCAACATTTGTGATTTTAACAACTGCGGAATCGAACATGTGCTTAATTCCTCCGATGTATCCCGGCATCTTGATGATAACCTGGTACAGAGCGAAGAAGATAGGCATCTGAATAACCATCTGCAGACAGCTTCCTGTAGGAGATACACCGTACTTTTCATATACGGCCATGGTCTCTTCCTGCATCTTCATCTGTGAGTTCTGGTCTTTTTTGCCTTTATATTTCTTGTTTATTTTCTGTAATTCCGGGGACATGACTGCATTCATCTTAGAGAACTTCTGCTGTTTGATCTGCAGAGGCGTCATGAACATATAAATAATAATCGTAAATAAAATAATGCAGAGGCCCAGGTTTGTGACCCCGATACTGTAAATGCCGTTCATCAGCCAGCCCATTACTTCAGCGACCCATTTTACAATCGGCATTGTACTCTTTGTTAGCAACGCAACCAAAATATTTTCCTCCTTATAGCCGGTTTGTCACCTTCATCTCTCAAGCATTCCGCCTTTTAAGAAAACGGCGGTGCATAATTATCTCCTAACAAGATAAAACAACAATTATGGTACCGGATCGTATCCGCCTTTTGAAAATGGATTACACCTTAATATTCTCCAGCAAGCCAATAAACTACCTTTTACTGCACCATACTTCTCAATTGCTTCTAATCCATACTGAGAACACGTGGGTATATAGGGACAACGGGTTCTCTTTAACGGGGATAAATATTTCTGATAAAGCCGAATCATCTTAATCAATACTGTCTTCATTCTCTTCACTTCTTATGGTCTTTGTTAACTTACCTAAGTGCAAAAGCGCACTCTCCATGGAATGGAATCCCTGATCCTTTCCATTTACCCTGACTACTACAACAATATCATATCCGCACTTGAATTTTTCTTCGTTTAATCGGTAGCTTTCTCTGAGAAGCCTGGTCAAATGATGTCTCACAACACTGTTGCCTACCTTTTTACTTACGGATATACCAATTCTGTTTCTGTCCAACTGGTTTTTTAACACATACATAACTAAGTAACGATTTGCAAATGATGTTCCCTTTTTATAAACCAGTTGAAAATCTCTGTTTTTCTTTAACGATTCCGAATACTTCATAAACCATCCTTTAATGAAAAGAAGAGAAGAAAAGACCACATATCTGCGGTCTTAAGCTGATAATCTTTTTCTTCCTTTTAATCTTCTTGCAGCTAAAACTTTTCTTCCGGCCTTACTGCTCATTCTTGCTCTGAATCCATGAACTTTGGATCTGCTTCTCTTTTTTGGCTGAAATGTCATTTTCATATTCCAGGCACCTCCTTTAAACCAAATATCTATCTATTGTTTCAGATAGTATTCCTATGATTATGCATGATAGAAAACATCATTTCAATTATATTCGTAAACCCCTGATTCGTCAAGATATATTTTATTTTTTTATTTAAATATATTTATCACGAAAATAGGCTGAAATCCGTGTATTCACACGTTTTCCACATTCCAAAATACTGACCTGTGGAAAGTATTCCCTGGATCATATCCCTGAAATGATTATCCCCACAGTTATTCACACATTTCTGGTTTACGTAACGTTATCCACAAATTGTGGATAACTTGTGGATAACTTTTTCGTTTTCCCCACGCTTTTTTGCCCTTTTCGACAAAAAAGCCTTGATTTATCCATATTTTCGCCATGTGGAAGATGTAAATAAAGTTATACACATTTCTCACATCTCTCTTTTTCCACAATGTTTTTAACTTTACAATCCTCATTTTCCACACGGTTTTATCCACATTATTAACATAACCTTGTGGATTTCTGTTTAGAAATATTTTTTCATTGCTAAAAATTCTATTTTATTATAATATATAGATAATAATACGTTTTTTTGCAATAGAAAGTCCGCAGACGCGTACTTTCTATTGTTGTGTGCTTGTACAAAGAGGAAGATTTCATTTTGAGTTGACTTTTTAACTCAAAATGTGGATTGAAATAATTATTTCATATCGGGAGAATTCAAAATGCATTTAATACAGGAAAAATGGACAGACATATTAAATATGATAAAAACGGAGCATCAGTTATCTGATGTCTCTTTTAATACCTGGCTGAAATCCCTGACAGTCCACAAAGTGGAGGGGGACACCGTAACCATCATTGTCCCCACAGGGCAGATCGGTATTAACTATATTGCCAACAAATATCTTCTTCCATTAAAAGTGGCAATTACAGAGACCGTGGGAGAAGACTATGAAATTGCTTTGATCTTACCGGATGACGTGCCGCCGGAAACGGCGGATACCCCCGTATCTTCCGCTGCAGTAAATGAAAGTATTGAAAAAGCCAACTTAAATCCAAAATACACTTTTGACACGTTTGTAGTCGGAAGCAATAACAAACTGGCACACGCAGCTTCCGTCGCCGTTGCAGAATCCCCGGGAGAAGTGTATAATCCCCTCTTTATATATGGAGGTGTTGGTCTTGGAAAGACCCATCTGATGCACTCCATCGCACATTTTGTGCTGCAGAAGAGACCGCAGTCCAAGGTTTTGTATGTGACCAGTGAATATTTTACCAATGAACTGATTGAATCCATCCGTAACGGCAATAATTCAACTATGTCCAAGTTTCGGGAAAAATACCGGAACATAGATGTACTGCTGATCGATGATATACAGTTTATTATAGGAAAGGAATCCACCCAGGAAGAATTTTTCCACACTTTCAACGCCCTGCACGGAGCCAAAAAGCAAATTATTATCTCCTCAGATAAGCCTCCGAAAGATATGGAAATCCTGGAGGACCGGCTTCGTTCCAGGTTTGAGTGGGGATTGATCGTGGATATCTCCTCACCTGATTTTGAAACCCGAATGGCTATCCTCCGAAAGAAGGAGGAGCTGGACGGATACCAGATTGACGACCAGGTCATCGAGTATATCGCACAGAATGTAAAGTCAAATATCCGTGAACTTGAAGGTTCTCTGAACAAGATCATGGCATATGCAAACCTGGAGAACCGGGAGATCAATCTGGCTCTGGCAGAAAAAGTATTGAAAGATATCATATCCCCAAACCAGAAGAGAACTATAACACCGGAACTCATTATTAATATAGTAGCAGAACACTTTGATCTCACTCCTTCAGACCTGACCGGAAACAAAAGGAGTTCAAAAATAGCATATCCAAGACAGATTGTCATGTACCTGTGCCGCCACATGACAGAGACTACGCTGAAGATCATCGGTGACAGCCTGGGCGGACGTGACCATACGACCATCATGAGCGGCATAAATAAAATAGAGCGGGAAGTGGAGGAAAACGACGCCACCAGAGAAATCATAGATATATTGAAGAAAAAGATAAATCCCGCCAAGTAATCTTTAAGGTATACACTATCCACAACCTTAGGTGAATAATCAGTGACTTTCATGTGGATAAGTGTTGATAACGTGAACCCCGGTTTTGGGCGCCTCATTTATCAACAGCTTATTCACTTGAACTTCAACGTTAACCCACAAAGTTATCCATACGGTGAAAGCCGCAGTTTATGCGGGTTTCGAGGGTTATTCACAAATTCACATCCCCTAAGGCTACGACTGCGGATTTCTTTTAAATATTTTATAGATAAAGCCACTTTTGCACAGAAAGGAAGTTATACACATCATGAAATTAATTTGTCCAAAATCAGAACTATTAAAAAGTGTAAATATTGCCATGAAAGCCGTACCGGGAAAAACAACCATGCCCATTCTGGAATGTATTCTCATTGACGCATCAGCAAACGAGATAAAATTCACATCCAATGATATGGAACTGGGAATCGAAACAATCGTCGACGGTACTATAGAAGAAAAAGGCATCATCGCACTGGATGCCAAGATATTTTCCGAGATTGTCAGAAAGCTCCCGGATAATAATGTTACCATTACAACAGATGAAAAACTGAACACACTGATTACCTGTGAAAAAGCCAAGTTCAATATTCCGGGAAAATCAGGAGAAGATTTTTCTTATCTTCCGTTTATTGAAAAAAATGACTGTGTACGGATTTCGCAGTTTACTTTAAAAGAAATTATCAGACAGACTATTTTCTCCATTGCAGCCAACGAGAACAATAAACTGATGACAGGTGAACTTTTCCAGATTGAAAACAATATGCTGAGAGTTGTTTCTCTTGACGGACACCGGATCTCCATCAGAAAAATTGCCTTGAAGGAGGAGTGCGCAGATAAAAAAGTAGTGGTTCCCGGTAAGACACTGAATGAGATCAGTAAGATTTTATCCGGTGAAATGGAAGATATGGTGGATATCTATCTCGCAGAGAACCATATCTTGTTTGAATTTGATAATACCAAGGTAGTATCCCGTCTCATCGAGGGAGATTACTTTAAGATTGACCAGATGCTGTCCAGTGATTATGAGACAAAAGTTAAAATTAATAAAAGAGAATTTCTGGATTGTATCGACAGGGCAACCCTTCTTGTGAAAGAGGGAGATAAAAAACCAATTATCATCCACATTGAGGATGGCTCCATGGAGCTGCGCATTGATTCCCAGATCGGTTCCATGAAAGAGGACATTGATATTGAAAAAGAGGGAAAAGATATTCTCATCGGTTTCAATCCCAAGTTTTTGATAGATGCACTGAAAGTCATTGATGACGAGGAAGTCAGCATTTATCTCATGAATCCGAAGGCACCCTGCTTTATCAGGGATGACGAGGAGCAGTATATTTATCTGATCCTTCCTGTAAACTTTAACGCTGTCAGCAGATAAAAACGGGTTTGAAAGCCGTTAGGAGAGAAAAAATGGAAATAATCAAATTAAAAGATGAATTTATTAAGTTAGGCCAGGCCCTGAAAGCCGCAAATCTTGTGGAAGACGGGGTTGAAGCCAAATATGTCATTCAGGACGGTCTCGTAAAAGTCAATGGTGAGACCGATACCAGAAGAGGACGTAAACTTTACGACGGGGATCTGGTAACTTATGACGGACAGGAAATCAAGATAGTAAAATAATTTTACTAATCCTATAATCCCAACAACAGGTGTTTACATGTATATTGAGTCTATAGAACTGAAAAATTACAGGAATTACAATCTTTTGTCCCTGCAGTTTGACAAGGGAACGAATATTCTCTATGGAGACAACGCCCAGGGCAAGACGAATATTCTGGAAGCTGTATACCTGTGCGGTACCACGAAATCACACCGAGGCAGCAAAGACAGGGAGATGATCCGGTTTGAACAGGATGAATCCCATATCAGAATGTTTGTGAACAAGGACGGCATATCCCATAAAATAGATATGCATCTGAAAAAGAATAAAGCCAAAGGCATAGCCATTGACGGTATTCCCATCCGAAGGGCCAGTGAGCTGTTCGGAATTGTCAACATTGTATTTTTCTCACCCGAGGATCTGAATATTATCAAGAACGGTCCCGGTGAGAGAAGAAGATTTATTGATTCCGAGTTATGTCAACTTAATAAGGTGTATTTATCTGATTTATCCAGTTATAACCATGTTCTGAATCAGAGGAACAAGCTGCTGAAGGACATTGGATTTCAAAGCGGTCTGGCGGCCACTCTGGATGTGTGGGATGAACAGCTGGTACGTTACGGAAGATCCATCATTGAAAGCCGTCATGAATTTATCCGTGATATAAACGATATTATCGGAGGGATACATAGCAGCATAACAGGCGGAAAAGAAAAGATTGAACTGGTTTATGAGCCGAATGTAAAGAGCGGTGAGTTCTACGAACAGCTGGGGAAAAACCGGGAAAAAGATTTTAAATTCAGAAATACTTCATCCGGACCACACAGGGATGATTTATGTGTTAGAATAAATGACATTGATATCCGTAAGTTTGGTTCACAGGGACAGCAGCGCACAGCCGCCCTATCCCTGAAATTATCAGAGATTTATCTGGTGGAGAAGAAAATAAAGGATGTTCCGATCCTTCTTCTGGATGATGTTCTGTCAGAACTGGATGCAGGCAGGCAGAATTACCTGCTGGACAGTATCCGGAATGTGCAGACTATGATAACCTGTACAGGTTTGGATGATTTTGTCAATAAAAGATTTGAAATCAATAAATTGTTTAAAGTGGTGGAGGGGACAGTTGCCCCCTGAGACGACCAGTGGAAAACCGGTGAGCATTGCCGGTAAACAGGAGGAAATGCATGAGCACAGAGATTAAAACAGAGTATGGAGCAGATCAGATTCAGATACTTGAGGGACTGGAGGCTGTAAGAAAAAGGCCTGGTATGTATATCGGCAGTACCTCCGCCAGAGGTCTGCACCATCTGGTGTATGAGATTGTAGATAATGCGGTAGATGAAGCGCTGGCCGGTTATTGCGATACCATAGAAGTATCTATAAACGAGGATAATTCTATCACGGTTATAGACAATGGCCGCGGTATTCCGGTAGGAATTAACCACAAAGCCGGCATTCCGGCGGTTGAGGTTGTTTTTACGATTCTGCATGCCGGCGGTAAATTCGGCGGCGGGGGATATAAGGTATCCGGCGGTCTTCACGGTGTTGGCGCATCTGTTGTGAATGCCCTCTCCACATGGCTGGAGGTCACCATTTTTCATGAAGGAAAAGTATACCGTCAGCGCTATGAGCGTGGAAAAACTATTTATAAATTAAAAGTGATCGGTGACTGTGATCCGGATAAGAGGGGAACCATGGTGACCTTCCTTCCTGACCCCCAAATATTTGAAGAGACTGTGTTTGACTTCAGTACGCTCAAACACCGGTTCCGTGAAATGGCCTTCCTGACAAAAGGACTGAAGATCATTGCTGTGGACAAGAGAGATGAGGAACCAAAGGAAGTCATTTTCCACTATGAGGGCGGTATCAAGGAGTTCGTGCAGTACCTGAACAGAAGTAATTCCGCACTCTATGAAGATATTCTTTACTTTGAGGGGACAAAGGACGGCGTGGTGGTGGAAGTTGCCATGCAGCACAACGATTCCTATACAGAAAATACTTATGGTTTCGTAAATAATATCACAACGCCTGAGGGTGGAACCCATATTGTGGGATTTAGAAATGCCCTCACCAAGACCTTTAATGAATATGCAAGAAAGAATAAAATCTTAAAAGAGAGTGAGTCAAATCTTTCAGGAGAGGATATCCGTGAAGGACTGACAGCCATTATCAGTGTTAAGATAGAGGACCCGCAGTTTGAGGGGCAGACAAAACAGAAACTGGGAAACAGTGAGGCCAGGGGAGCAGTGGACAATGTTGTGAGCGGCCAGCTTGAAATTTTCCTGGAGCAGAATCCGGCTGTTGCAAAGACGATCATTGAGAAATCCGTGCTTTCCCAGCGTGCAAGAGATGCTGCCAGAAAAGCCAGAGAACTGACAAGGAGAAAGTCTGCGCTGGAGGGAATGTCCCTTCCGGGCAAACTGGCTGACTGTATGGACAAAGATCCTTCCAAATGTGAGATATACATCGTAGAGGGAGATTCCGCCGGTGGTTCCGCCAAGACTGCCAGAAGCCGTGCAACACAGGCCATTCTTCCGCTGAGAGGTAAAATTCTGAATGTGGAGAAGGCAAGACTTGATAAAATATACGCGAATGCCGAGATTAAAGCCATGATCACTGCCTTCGGAACCGGCATTCACGAAGATTTTGATATCAGTAAGCTTCGTTACAATAAGATCATCATTATGACCGATGCCGATGTGGATGGTGCCCATATTGCCACCCTTCTCTTAACGTTTTTATACCGTTTTATGCCGGAGCTTATAAAACAGGGACATGTATACCTGGCAAAACCGCCGCTGTTTAAAATTGAGAAGAATAAAAAAGTTTTCTATGCCTATTCCGAGAAGGAACAGGATGAGATACTGAATGAGATCGGACGTGACGGCAACAACAGGATCCAGCGTTACAAAGGTCTGGGAGAGATGGACGCAGAACAGCTCTGGGAGACCACCATGGATCCGGAACGCAGGATTCTTTTAAGAGTCACCATGGACGATGAGGCGTCATCTGAAATAGATCTGACATTCACCACACTTATGGGAGACAAAGTTGAGCCCAGGCGTGAATTCATAGAAGAGAATGCAAAATATGTTAAGAATCTCGATATTTGATCCCATGAGTCAGCCGGGCAGACAGCGATGATCTGTTTTGCTGCAGAATGAGGGAACGGACGACGGAAGCGGAGTTAAGGAGAAGCTAAATGGAAGATAATATTTTTGATAAAGTCCAGGAAGTGGACTTACAGAAAAAGATGGAGGAGTCCTACATTGAGTATGCCATGAGTGTTATTGCATCCAGGGCACTGCCTGATGTAAGGGACGGTCTGAAGCCGGTACAGAGAAGAATTCTGTACTCCATGATAGAATTGAACAACGGTCCGGACAAACCACACAGAAAATGTGCCCGTATCGTGGGTGATACTATGGGTAAATACCATCCCCACGGTGACAGCTCCATTTACGGGGCACTGGTTAACATGGCACAGGACTGGTCCACCAGATATCCTCTGGTAGACGGCCACGGAAACTTTGGTTCTGTGGATGGTGACGGTGCCGCTGCCATGAGGTATACAGAGGCCCGCCTGAGCAAGATTTCCATGGAAATGCTGGCGGACATCAATAAAAACACAGTTGATTTTGCTCCGAACTTTGACGAGACAGAGAAAGAGCCCCTGGTTCTGCCGTCCAGATACCCCAATCTTCTGGTGAACGGTACATCAGGTATTGCTGTTGGTATGGCTACCAATATACCGCCCCACAATCTGAGGGAGGTTATTTCTGCTGTTGTAAGAATCATTGACAATATTATTGAAGAAGACAGGGAAACCGAGCTGGAGGAAATCCTGTCCATTATAAAAGGGCCTGATTTTCCAACCGGAGCCATGATCCTGGGTACAAGGGGAATCGAGGAGGCTTACCGCACAGGCCGCGGAAAGGTCAAAGTGCGGGCTATCACAGATATTGAGACACTGCCCAACGGCAAGAGCCAGATCATTGTCACAGAACTGCCCTATATGGTCAATAAAGCGCGTTTGATTGAGAAGATGGCAGAACTTGTAAGGGATAAGAAAATAGACGGAATTACGGCCATTAACGACCATTCCAACAGGGAAGGCATGCGTATCTGTATTGAGCTGAGAAGGGATGCCAATGCCAATGTTATCCTGAACCAGCTTTACAAGCACACACAGCTTCAGGATACATTCGGCGTTATCATGCTGGCACTGGTGAACAATGAGCCTAAGGTCATGAACCTTCTGGAAATGCTTAAGCATTATCTGCGCCACCAGGAAGAGGTTGTGACCAGAAGGACACAGTATGACCTGAACAAAGCACAGGAACGTGCACATATCTTGGAGGGTCTGTTAAAAGCCCTGGAACATATTGACGAGGTTATCCGTATCATCCGTGCATCGAAGACCACACAGGAGGCAAAGGATTCCCTTATGGAGGCATTCGGCTTCTCAGATGCCCAGGCCCAGGCGATTGTAGACATGAGGCTGCGTGCACTGACAGGTCTGGAAAGAGACCGTCTTCAGGGCGAGTATAATGAGCTGGTTAAAAAAATCCGGGAGTTAAAGGCTATTCTTGCGGACAGAAACCTTCTGCTTCGTGTGATCCGTGAGGAGATTCTGGGCATATCTGATAAATACGGGGATGACAGAAGGACCTCGATCGGATACGATGAATTTGATATTTCCATGGAAGACCTGATTCCAAAGGAAAACACAGTTATTGCCATGACAAAATTAGGATATATCAAGCGAATGACTGTTGATAATTTCCGCAGCCAGAACAGAGGCGGTAAGGGAATCAAGGGCATGAGCACCATTGATGACGACTACATTGAGGAGCTTTTGATGACCACTACCCACCATTTCCTCATGTTCTTTACCAACATGGGGCGTGTTTACCGTATGAAAGCATATGAGATTCCGGAAGCCAGCAGGACAGCCAGGGGTACTGCCATTATCAACCTGCTTTCTCTGCAGCCGGAGGAAAAGATTTCAGCAGTAATCCCCATCAATGAATTTAAACAGGGAAATTATCTGTTTATGGCAACGAAAAACGGCCTTGTAAAGAAAACGCCGATTGAAGATTACAGTAATGTGCGTAAGACAGGTCTTGCGGCTATTGCCCTCCGCGAGGACGATGAGCTGATTGAAGTAAAATTTACGGACAACAAGAAGGATATTATCCTTATAACAAAATTCGGCCAGTGTATCCGTTTCCACGAGACAGATGTAAGAAGTACCGGACGTGTATCTATGGGTGTGCGCGGTATCAATCTGCTTGAGGAGGATGAGGTCATTGGCATGCAGCTCAACTGTCAGGGGGATTATCTGCTGATCGTCTCTGAGCATGGTATGGGCAAGAGAACCTCTGTAGGCGAATTTACCTGCCAGAACAGAGGCGGAAAAGGTGTAAAATGCTATAAGATCACAGAGAAGACAGGTAATGTGATCGGAGTAAAAGCAGTCAATGAGGAAAATGATATTCTTTTGATAACCACAGAGGGAATTGTGATCCGTCTGGAGTGCAGTACAATTTCTATTCTGGGACGAATTACATCCGGAGTGAAGCTTATGGACCTGAACGAGGGAGTGACGGTTGCCAGCATTGCAAAGGTGAGAGAAAAGGAAGAAAGTGAAAGCGTGGAGTCCGCAGAGGCAGATTCCCAGACAGAAGAGAACCAAGGAGAGTAAAATGCGTAGATTAAAAGGGCTTCTATGTTGCATTCTGGTGATAGTGCTTATGTTTTCTTTGAGCGGATGCGGCGTTAAGGTAAGCACGAAATCACCGGAAAGCGTTACGAAATCTATTGTAAATGCATATCAGAAAGGGGACACCGAGGCAGCAAAAAAATGCCTCGGCCTGGACCCTGACAAAAAATGCGCGGATGAGATCACGCAGGAAATAAAATATAATATGAAACAGTTTAAGGCCTACGGAGCATCAGAGGTGGACTTCACCAAATGTGAATCCCTGGGGAATTTTAACGGTTATGACCTGGTTTATGCTATTTACAATCTGGTGAAAAAGGATAAGGATGACAAAAAGTCAGAAGCTCTGGAAATCCCTTCTATGTCCATGTACTTTGTGAAGGAGAAAGACAAAAAGTTTCATGTAGTGCCGGCAAAGGATGTCACAGATGAGATGAGTCAGATCTCCAGTGAGGAATTTGCAAAGTTTATGAAGACGGAAGAGTATAAGACCTACGAGAAGGATTATAAGAAATTCGTAAGGAAAAATCCCAACTTTGAGGAAAATCTGAAAAAAGAGATGACAAAATAATTGGGAAGGCAGTAACATGCCGGAGGAATTCATGTTATGAAAAGAATATTGCTGATGGTCGCATATAATATCCTTCTGGTACCTTATATGTGGTTCAAACTGTGCTACTATGCCAGTCATGTAGACAAATATACAGAAGAAGAACGTTATAAGGTACTGCGTTTTATAGACAGCCGCGCCATTAAGGGCGGAAGAGTTACCATTGATGTGCATGGACAGGAAAATATTCCTGAGAAAAACGGATTTATGTTCTTTCCAAATCATCAGGGTCTGTTTGATGTTCTTTCCATCATGGCAGCATGTCCCAGACCTTTTTCTGTTGTTATGAAAAAGGAGATTCAGAATATACCGTTCTTAAAGCAGGTATTTGCCTGTATGAAGGCATATGCCATTGACAGAGATGATGTTAAGCAGGCTATGAAAGTTATTATACAGGTGACAAAAGAGGTGAAAGAGGGCAGGAACTATCTGATCTTTGCGGAAGGCACCAGGACAAAGGATCCCAATCATGTACACGAGTTCAAGGGCGGGAGCTTTAAAAGCGCAATGAAGGCACAGTGTCCCGTTGTACCGGTGGCTCTGATTGACGCCTATAAGCCATTTGATACGAAATCCATAGAAAAGGTGACAGTACAGGTGCATTTTCTGGAGCCGATCTGCTATGAAGAGTACAAAAATATGAAATCCGTGGAGCTTGCTGCGGAAGTAAAAAGCAGAATTGAAAAAGTTATTGAAAAAAATGAGAAAAAGTGATTGACAAATGTCATTTCATTGGTTATAATAATTTTTGCTCACGTGAATGAGCACAATTGAATAAAAGAACAATTATTCAGGCGTTGGAGAAGTACTCAAGTGGCTGAAGAGGCGCCCCTGCTAAGGGTGTAGACGGTTTGCGCCGTGCGAGGGTTCAAATCCCTCCTTCTCCGTTTTCTTTTTTACTTTTTAAAGTGAAAAAGAAATGAAAAAAAGTTGTTGACAAGCGACAAAAGATATGATAAGATATCAAAGTTGTTGCAAAAGCGATATGGAAACAACTGGTAACGGACTTTCATAAGAAAGGAAATGAAACTTCCAAATATTATGAAAAAAAGTTAAAAAAAGTTGTTGACAAGTCAGAAAAGATGTGATAATCTAATATGGCTGTCGCAAAAACGACAACATCCGACAGAAGAAAAAAACTTCTAAAAAAATAAAAAAGTTCTTGACAAGCTCAAAACGATATGATAAAATATCAAAGCTGTCAAAAACTGACAGGAACCTTGATAACT
>ERZ507070.180-NODE-180-length-52617-cov-6.22039_pt1 | contig 52617 bp, 62 predicted proteins | sample MGYA00512865_ERZ507070 | MGnify/ENA metagenome assembly ERZ507070
GCTTTCTCCGCATCCTGCTTTGCCTGTTCTTTTGCCTGCACCTTTTCTTTCAGTGCATCATCTAACTGCACATCAATGATAAGGGCTGACGCAACATTGATTCCATATTCCGGATCCAATTTCTCATTCAGGTATTCCGTGATCGCTTTGCTCACTTCCGACCTCTTTGTGCTGTAAATATCCATAACAGAAAACTGCGGCGTGACCTCTTTTATGTAGGCAATGATGGAGTTCTGTACCATACTGTCCACTATGGCGTCCCCGTCCATGCCATTAAATTTTTCATATAATCCCGTCACCCTGTCGGGCAGGAAATTATAATTCATAGTTATATTAAGTTTGACCATCCCGCCATCTGCAGGGGCATCCACGTGCCAGTCAGCATGTTTTTTCTCTCCGTAATCTGACGGATTGTTACTAAGGACCAACTGCTGCTGTGATACCGGATAGTCTTTCACTTTATCGGTCGGCCCGACAAAATGGAAACCTGGTCCCAGTGTCTTGTCCTTTACTCCGCCCTTCATGGAGTAAACAACCCCCACTTCGCCCTGACCTACGTGGGTCATGGACATGACCGTGTATCCTCCGCCGATCAGTGCCGCCGCGATAATAATTCCTACAATCACTTTTTTCATTCTGTTTCCTCCTGGATCTCTTTTTTTATTTTTTCATAAGCCTCTTTCTCTACATCGAATACTTCCTTTTGCCGTTGCATCCGAATGTAAATTTTGTGGCCTATAAACAAGATTAATAATGCTACCAGCCCAAATGCGGCTGCGGATAATAAAAATATAACCCACATGATTCTCTCCTTACTCCGTCAGGTCTTCTGTGTTGATTTTCTTTTTGCTCCCACCTATAATGTACTTACAGGCCCCCGCCAGGGCCGAGTACGAAAGAAAGAAGATTAGCATGTCAAATAACACGCTTTTATCTTTCCCTGCTAATGAAATAGAAGCACTCGCAATGCTTTATGTTCAACAGCAGGACATTTCAGGACTTTCTCCTGAAGAACTTCTTGACATTTACCAAAAGGCTTATGACAAAATAAAGACATATCACAGAGAAACATGCCAAGAACGTCACCATCTTGGTTGGTCTATTGAATAATTTATAGATTTCAACCATTGCAGTGGTTAATGGTGCCAAGCTACTCTCCACTGCCGTTTGTGACACCTCTGCTAACAGCTCCAACTGTTTGCGGAGGATTTCTTCATCCGTCATACCGTGAATCGGCTCTTCCATTTCACATCACCTCCGTAGCATAAAAACCTAATGCCTTTGCTATCTCCTTGGGATCATACTCTGGCGCATGTTTCCTTGCGTTTTTATCGCCCAGCATCTTGCGATATTTCCAGTAGTCTGTAAATGCCATGTAATTCACCCTTTTCAGGGGGCCTTCGCCCATTACAGCAAATTCTCCGTATCTTTCCCTGTTTGCTTCGATTTCTTTCATATATTTTCTTGCGGTACGGTCGCTGATATGGAACTGTTCACAGATTCCCTTTACATTCATTACTGGATTTCCATACATCTGTTTGATAATGGTCATACTGCTTCCCACCTCCTCTTGTTTTATTAGTTTCTCCTGTCTATAATGTACTTACAGGCGTTGCAGCGCCGAGTACAGAAGAAAGGAGGGTACATAAATGCCTGATAAAATTTATCGAATAAGAGAAATACGGGACGATCAAAGCGGTGAGTCCCAAGTTAATGCTCTTCTCGAAAAAAGCTGGGTATTCATATCAGCTTGTCAAGTTGGTACTCCTGAGGCAATGGATATTGTCTATATCGTCGGGCCTTAGAAGAAGTGTATACAGCTACTTGCCAAGAGGAATCTGCATTATCACATTTTTTTGGGTCAAAATTTCCAGGAATCTGATAATGCCTTGTATCGGAGTGCTTTGTCTGCTTGATAAAGCACTTCATTCATCTGTAAATAACTCATTTTGCTTTTTATTAGCAGTTCGCATATTTTCTCCGCTATATCTGATCCTTCAAGATCATAATCCACAGGTGTTTCGTTGGCCTTAACTATTTCATAAGGTTCTTGCATAATCTTCTCTTTTTCGTGATTTCTGTTCTGTAGTGCTGTTTGAATATTGTTCATTTCTCTCACCTCCTTCTTTCCCCCATTGACACAATTCTTATATTGTTCTTACAGGCCCCCGCCAGGGCCGAGTAAATATGGAGGGAGAATTTTACTCGGATAAAAACAAATTGGTTTATGACTTATCTCTTATATGTGTCAATCAATGTCTGCAAGATATTCAGCCCGCTTCAATGGACGAAGCATGTAAAAATTCCATTGACGCCTTTGAAAAAGCTTATTCTAAAATAAGTGCTTTAATCGAACCAGTCGTTGAAAGACTCAACACAAAATAGTGTTATTTTTTCATTACTTGCAATTGCTTTGACAAGGTCACAAATATCATTTAAATCCTTTACAGTTATTCCTTGCGATGAAAGTTCTTTTACAATTTTCTTCGCGAGGAATACCTTGTCTCTACGTTCCATACCTTACCTCTCTTCCTTTTTGCCGGCTCACAACAATTAACCTTATGGTAGGGGGTGCTTGTCATCCCCTATTCCTTAATTCATGGAGTATCTCATGCAGCAAAGCAGTCTGGTACTTGATTTCTTTTCCGATTAAAGAATCTGGGTTTATATATACCTGTTTCTTTTCCTTCTTCCTTGATTCTTCTACTTCTTTTAACTCATTTTTTTTGAACTCAGAAATTTCCCTTTCAATATCCATTGTATTTTTCCTTTCATTATGCCGTTTCCGTTTTCTTTTCAATTCCATATAATTCATTTGGTTCAACTTCTAAAGCGTTTGCAATTCTTATAACATCTAAATCTGTAATAATTTTTCTGCCATTTAGCATATTGCTGAACACTTTTCCGTCATAATCTGCCTTCTTTGCTATAGCTCCCTGCTTTAGACACTTCTGCTCAATAATTTTCTTTGCATTTTCTGCAACAATTGACCTAACCAAATAACCACCTCCCATATTTTTTGTATAAGATTCTTGTACTTCATTTGTATTATATTATCCTTTTCTTGAACTGTCAATATGCTTTCTCAATTTTCTTATACTTTTTATTGACAGTTCAAGAAACTGGGAGTATTCTATGATTATAGAGGAGGTGTAATTGTGGGAATAGGAAAAAGAATCAAGGAGGCCCGTAACGCCCTTAATATGACACAAGAAGAACTTGCAAAACTTCTTGGCGTTACTAAAGGTGCTGTAGCTAACTATGAAAATGAAACGAGCCATCCTAAAGAGCCAGTTATGTATAAAATGTTTGAAGCTTTACAGGTTGATGCAAATTATCTATTTCAAGATGTTGTCAATATACCAAAAAAAAATAATGACGTTACTATTTCAGAATATGAACATATAGAAAAGTATCGTTACCTAGATACAAATGGGCAGGAATTAATCGACCTTATACTTAACAGGGAATTTAATCGCACAAAAATATTAAAAGAAAAAGAAGAACAGCTTGCAGAACTTAATAAAGCAACATTGCCTAGATACGTTGTAACTTATTATCAGCGTATGGCCTCTGCTGGAAAAGGAATGTTTTTATTTGATGATATACCAACGGACCTTATTGAAGTTCCCGACACGCCAGTAGCTCACATGGCTGATTTTGTTATCGAGGTAATCGGTGATAGTATGGAACCCACATATCATGATGGAGATAAAGTATTTGTGAAAAAACTTGATGAAATGCCTAACGGTAATATTGGCATTTTCATAAAAGGCAATGATTGCTTTATCAAAGAATTGGGAGTTGACCGCTTAATATCTCATAATAAGGATTATCCAGATATACCAGCCAGTGAAGATATTCGGCTTGTTGGAAAAGTTTTAGGAAGGGTGGATGAATTTGACTTATAAAGAATTTTTAGAATATCTCGAAAACGATTTTGATGGTTATGAGATTTTTATGGAAAAGGCTACTGAATATCAACAAAATAAGAATCAAAAAAGGCCATCAAAAAGCCGTTGGAATCCCGGTAAAGTCGAAAAGGCCACAAATGAAATGTGGAAGAAAGCCATGCAACCTTTATATGATAATTTAAAGCGCGAGGTCAAATCTGCTATATCATATAAATGGATAGAATACATTGAACAACATGAAGTTCTGGAAGGGCTACGTGATGCAATGGCAGACCTCAATTTTGATGAAGCAAGTTGATTTCAAGTAAATAAAAGGAAAAGGTGATTACATTGGCAAAAGCAAAAAATATGGTAATCGCAGGTGATTATATTAATAACCCTGTAATAATCACCACAGGGATACCACAAATAATAATTAACTTTAAAGGCAAATGTGTAAAATTAGACTACCATAATGTTTCAGCATATGAACTCATTACAGATGAACACAGGAAAAGCGCTGCCTCTGGTGTTGCCAGGGGGATTGTTGGAGGAACTCTGCTCGGCCCCGTCGGTATGCTTGCCGGTGGTTTATCTGCAAAAAGCAAAGGTATATACCAAGTTGCTATAGAATTCAAAAATGGTAAAAAAAGCTTGCTGGAAATTAATGATGATATATACAAGGCTCTGGTAAAATCATGTTTTGCTCCTGCTCATGCAAATCATTCTCACTCCAAAAAGCCTTCAAAAAAGTCTAGCAAACTCCGTAAAATATTCCTATTTTTCTCATGGACTTTAGTTGCACTTTTATTATTACTTTTATTTTTTGCATTTAGTTCATCCCCTTCCGAAAAAGATTCTGTTTCTGATGAGTATATCGCAGAAATTGATTCCTATAATGCTGCTGTAAACGATACATGGGATAATGTTGTAAATACTTATAAAAGCTATGATTCAGGTGAAATCACTCTTGATGATTTAATGAGTTCGATGGGACATTCAAACCAAACTTTTATTATGACCGCCAGCGAAATTGACAAGGCCGAAGAAACAACTTACAGCCGTATGGTTGGGGAAATTACTGATTTGTACTATGATACAACTATAAATATTATGAACTTTCTTCATGAAGGCGATACGAGTTCTCTAGAAGATTTGGAACATGTCCCTGGGCAAATCATAGAAAAAAAGTCTGATATTGATCAGGCCCGTGACAAGCTTATTAAATAGCTAAAGGATCCGAACATACGATGTGTTTTTTATACAAGGAAAATATTGAAAAAACTACTAACACTTACGTGACTGAATACAACGACTGCTACATTATCATTAAAATGTACCCAATGCGGTGAGGAATATATTAACGGTGTAACGTTACAAAAAATCTGTTAAAGAAAGAATCATGGGAGCAGTTACAATCATGAGCGAAGAAGATGCTCTGAAAATTTTGGAACTGATTCAAGGAACATTCGTTCTTGCAAATGCTGAAGAGGCTATGCCTGATTCCTCTGAACAGCAGGCACTGGCAAAATTCAAATCCGGAGATTCTGATTATCAGCCTTCTATGACACAAGACAATTTGAAGGAAGAGCTCGGTCTGTAAATAATGTGCCGTTCTCCGCGAAAAAATAATATAACAGCAAACTATCGAAAGGAGTTCTATAAATGGAAATCGACAATAAAGAATTAGAAGAGATGTTAACTTTTTTGAACGCAGCTTGTGACGCCGTCAAGGATTGTCACAAAGCAAAATTCACCTGTCCTATATGCGGCTCTACTGCTCATGTCGTCAAGTCCCGCTACAACGGACATCGGCATGCAAGTTGTAGCGGCTGTGATGCAAACTTTATCGAATAACAGTTTCCAACAAAATCATGCTACCATTTCGATTAAATTGCCATAATGGTAGCATGCAATAATTAAAAGCCGCCCCAGTGTTACCAGCACCAGGACGGCTCATATCTCCGAAGAGATACACATATTACATAAGCAATAATATTGTATCATCTCCGGAGCAGCCACGCAAGCGGAACAATTGTTCTTGTTGGCTGTTATTTTTGTGCCCTTTTTCGGCAATTACAAAAAGAGAGGATGATATGAATGTGGACAGAAAAACAAAAAAACGGAAAATTCAAGTATGTGGAACAGTACGAAGACTATTTAACCGGCAAACAAAAACGTGTCTCTGTTACCCTTAATAAGAACACGGCCTCTGCCAGGAAGACAGCTCTGGAGACCTTAACGCACATGATCGAGGAGCGGCAGACTGGACACCAGAAAGAATCTGACCTTACACTCGGTAATCTGATTGAGAAATACCTGGACTTCCAAAAGCTGTCTGTAAAGAAATCCTCTTACAACTCTACCTATTATCTGTGTAACTCCATCCTCAATATTTTCGATGGAGATATAATGGTGAGCCGGATAACAGCCAATTTTCTGAAAGAAACTCTGATCAGGACAGGCAAGCCAAATAGTTATCTGAACAATATCCGGAGCAGAATAAATGCAATCTTCCGCTGGGGTTATGAGAATGATTACATAGCTGATATTTCTTTCCTGGGGAAATTTAAACCCTTCAAGGATACCATGCGCCGCGAAAAGCTGGAGGATAAATTTCTGGAATCGGATGAACTGCAAAAACTCCTATCTGGTTTTAAGAGTAAGAAATGGGAACTACTAACTAAGTTCCTGTCTCTATCCGGTCTGAGAATTGGAGAGGCTATTGCCCTAAATACACAAGACATTGACTTTGCCAAGCATGTTATCCACATTAATAAGAGAATTTTCCCCGCAAAGAAAAGTATAGATGCACCTAAGACGATCTCCTCTAACAGGGATGTGTATATGCAGCCAGAGCTCGAAAAGGCGTGCAGGGATATTCTACTTTTCACCAAACAAGAAAGTGTGTTCAAGGGTTACCGCACCAAATTGTTTGTCTGCAATACGCATGGTGACTATGTGTCTTACATCGTCTATAATAATGCCCTCAAACGGACTGCGGAGAGAGTTCTGGGCTTCGAGGTTACGCCTCATGTTCTCAGGCACACTCACGCCTCCCTATTGCTTGCCAATGGAATGACCCTTGATGCTATCTCTCGGCGCCTTGGCCATGAGGATAGTGTTATAACAAAACAGATATATTTACATGTTACACAGAAACTAAAAGAGCAGGAAGAAGAACAAATTAAAAATATCCATATTGTCGGGTGATTTTTAAGGGGACAAAAAGGGGACAAAAGGGGGAAAAAGGGGGATTTTTTTGGTATTCTTCGTTCCGCGAAAAAGCAAGCGAAAACCCTCGAAACCCTTGATTTTACTGGGTTTTTCCGCCATATAGTCACCAAAAGAAATCTGGTCTTTACAAATAGTTTTAAAAACTATATAATAGAGCGTAGAGGTGATAAGATGACAATTGATACCAAAGACATGCTGAACAGTATTCTGGCTAGTATTTCCCGTATTGACTATATAAAGCCTGAGGAAATTCCGGGAATTGATTTATATATGGATCAGGTAACCACTTTCATGGAGAATCACCTGTCCGCCTCCAAGCGCCACACGGACGACAAGATTCTGACCAAAACCATGATAAACAACTATGCCAAGAACGACCTTCTCCCGCCGCCGGTGAAGAAGAAATATACAAAAGAGCATCTGCTGATGCTGACCTTTATCTACTATTTTAAAAACATTCTGTCCATCAATGATATCCAGGTTCTGCTGGGACCACTCACAGAAAAGTATTTCAATAAGGACGGCGAGCTGAGCCTGACTGACATTTACAATGAAATCATGCATCTGGAGATAAAGCAGATTGACCCCCTGACAAAAGACATTGTCCGAAAATACAAAATGGCCTGTGATTCCTACGAAAATGCAGAGGAAGAAAACCAGGATTTCCTGAAAAAATTTGCATTTATCTGTATGCTGAGCTTTGACGTATATGTTAAAAAACAGGTGATTGAAAAACTCATTGATGACATGGCGGAACCGAAAAAATAAAAAAGTACAATTTAAATGCTGCTTTCGGGTTTTCACTCCCGAAAGCAGCATGTTTTATTCTCTATTCACTTTTCATTTTATGTCTGAACACCAAAACAGCGATCACATCCACCGCTGCAGCATAGGCCAGAACCCACCAAAGTTCCGGCATGATCTTTCCGTATTCCCCTGCAAGGGCATATCTCCCCGCATCCACTGCGTGCAGAAAAGGCAGGCTCTTTGCCAGTTTTCCGAATACACCGCCAACCATGGCCGGATCAAACCAAGTCCCGGACAGCCATGCGCTCAGGTTGGTGAGCAGAGCGCCGCAGGCGCCTCCCACCTGTTTATCATTGAACACACTGCCGCACAGCAGGCCAATCCCGATAAACAGCAGTGCTGCCGGTATGGAGACAAGCACAGTCAGCAGAATATTCAGACTGGCGGAAAGCCCAAGAAACAGGGCAGTGACAAAACAGATCAGAATCTGTGCCACTGCCATGGGAATCAGCGGAAGTGTATATCCGGCTATAAAATCCCCTGACTCCATAGGTGAGGCAAAGAGCCGCATCATGAAGGAACTTGTTCTGTCCTTTGCAATGATCATTCCTGAAAAAAGTGAGAGAAAGGACATACCGAATACAGCGATCCCGGGTGTCAGCTTATCCACATCAAACAGATCCACCGGTGCATTTGCCCCGATAAGAGACAAAAGCAGCAGCAGGATCACGGGAAATCCAATCCCAAATCCCAGGCTCGTCTTGTCCCTTAATATTTCCTTGGCGTTACGTGATGCAAATGCCATTATTTTCATGATAAACTGCCTCCCCTGCAGAGAACTACAAACGCCTCCTCAAATTTTTCCTTTCCGGCCCTTTTCATCAGCTCCTCTGCAGTTCCAACCGCAGAAAGCCTGCCCCCGGCCATAATGCCGATTCTGTCGGAAAGGCTCTCCGCCTCCTCCAGATAATGAGTGGTGAGCACCACTGTCACTTTACCCTTTAATCCCTCGATCATTTCCCAAAGTTCTCTTCTTGCCATCACATCCAGCCCCAGCGTGGGTTCATCCAGAAAGAGAATATCCGGTTCTGATATCAGTGCCATGGCAATAGAGAGACGTCTCTGCCATCCTCCTGACAGTGTTCCGGCTTTTTTTCCGGCTATTTCGCCCAGGCTGCATCTCTTGATCATATCCTCAGTCTTACCGGCTGCCTCCTCTTTTGTGATTCCGTAAATCCCGCAGATAAACTCCAGGTTCTCCCGCACAGTCAGGTTGGGAGCTACCGCTGTTTCCTGGGGCGAGAGATTGATTTTTTCCTTCACCTTCATAGGTGCTGTCACCACACTGTCCCCCAGCAGCCTGGCATCTCCGGATGTGGGCGCGGTCAGACAGGAAAGCATCTTGATCGTGGTTGTTTTTCCTGCCCCGTTCACACCCAGAAGCGCAAACAGTTCTCCCTGTTCCACAGACAGGCACAGGTCATCCACAGCAGTCACATCCTTATATTTCTTTGTCAGATTGTTCGTCTCGATTGCCCTCATCAAATCTTCCCCCTTTTTCCAGAATTTCCTTGGCAAGCTCCATGAAAATCTCTGTCTTCACCATGGCAAGGCCCTGCTCTTCATCCCCAAGGATCAGTAGACTGTCACCCGGTTTAATATTGAAAATATCCCTCGCCTTTTTCGGTATGACAATCTGTCCCCTCTCACCCACATTCACAGATTCAAATACATGCTTTCCCTTCGGCGGAATCTGCAGTCCTTCCTTCTTTGCCTGATAATTCACCAGATTATCTATGCTCACCCCATACAGTTCGGCAAGAGCAACGGTATTATCCAGATCCGGCACGGTCTCACCGTTCTCCCATTTTGCCACTGCCTGACGGGAAACACCGATTTTCTCAGCCACCTCCTCCTGGGAGTAGCCCATCTGTTTCCTCAGTGTATTCAAATTCACAGAAATCATATTTTTCACACTCCTTTCCATTAAGTATAACGCCCGGATGGGGATAGTTCTACCAATCTGTGTTAACAGAAACTGTTATTTTCAGTTGCGTAAATGAAATTTATAAAAATAAGCCTGCCCGTAAACAATTATTAGCCCCTTGTCAAAACGACAAGGGGCTGATAACAGACTTATTGACCCATTTTTATTATAAACTTTTTTGTCGGTGCCGAAACCAATTATAGCGGAGATATCCTGAAATCAAAATCATCTCCCATATTTCCGAAAAACATTTCAACCTTCTCTGAGTATTTTTCTGTTTCTATCTGTTCCGGTTTCGTAATACATGCAAATTTATCTATTATAAACTCCTCCCGATATTCTTCCCCCAGCAGTTCCAGTATACACTTAACGCTTTTCAAAACTTCTTTTTTGATCTTGTCGTTTTTCATGGGTGATTTTGCATATATTGTGTAGTAAATAGTTTCTGCGGTACTGCTGCCCCACTCCCCCACCTGAATCTCAAAACTCTCATCTTTTGGCATCATAATACAAAGCTGAGCGTCTTTCCCCGCCTTAAACCCTTCATACTTTTCTAATTTATCTGCAATGCTTTCCACACTGACAGAAAACCGAGGTCTATTATCAAAAGCTTCTTCCTCCTCAAGAGCAGCCTTCTGCTGTTTTTCCGTCACGACATCACTTTCACTACTGTTCCTCTTATAGTCCGGTTCCATAGAACAGCCCTGAACCATGCATAGCAGTAGAATCATTCCTGCTCCCAGTATAATTTTCTTTTTCATTAATCGTGTCCTCTTTCACTAATAATACGTCCATTTTCTATTTCAAATACTTTATCACATAAAAGCTCAATTTTACTTTGGTCATGGCTGGTTAACAATAATAAATTTCCTTTTTTCTTTTCCAATACCAACAGATCCTGTATTTTTTTCACTCCGGCTTTATCCAAAGCATTAAATGGCTCGTCTAATACTAAAACAGATGGGTTCTCCATAAATACCTGCGTCAGTCTCAAACGCTGTTTCATTCCTAAAGAATAATAGCGGACTTTTTTATCTTTTTCCTCCAGAATCCCCATGCTATTCATAAAATTTACTACATCTTCCGATTTTATTTTGTTCCGTATCTGTGCAAGTATTTCTAAATTTTCAAATCCACTTCTGGAATTGAGAAAATCTGCTTCTCCTATAAGGATACCCGCATCCTGAATAAAATCGATATCCTTTCCAAGTTCTTTATCATCTATAATAATTTGTCCCGAATCAACACTTAAAAAACCGCAGATTGCTCTTAGCAGCATAGTCTTTCCACAACCATTATATCCTGTAAATCCATAACATCTACCATTCTTCAATTGAACACTTATATCATCTAAAATCAATTGCTTTTTAATTTTTTTTGAAACATGTTTTAGTTGAATCATCTTTTCTCTCTTTCTCAATGAGGCAAGTCCATGTGTTTCAATCTATTATTCAAAAACCGAATCAAATTATAACTTACCGCCATTATTATAATACTGTCTACAAAATAATTTTTCGGCATAAATAATAGTAAATTACAAGTATCCATCTGCATATCCAATAATAATAGTAACAACAATGAGAGAAACCCTATACTAAAAGATGCGCTTACTCCCATTTTACAATATATAAATAACATAATCTCTCGTAATAATAAAAATGCTATCCATTGCCCTGTCCCATGAAGAATTAAAAAGAGCAAAAGTTTATATTCCGGCATGTTAAGACTGTATACCCCATCTGGTATACATAAAAAGGAAGCCACATATACTGTAATCAAAAAAAACAGGATATAACATCCTACAAGGCTTCCGCCACATCCTCTTATTAGTTTCATTGCTTCCTGTTTTTTCTGTACACGACTATAATAAAATGAAAAATAATCCTGAGGTTTCAATAAAAATTCTCCTGCAACAAGAATATTTCCTACAATATAGAATACCACTGGCAGAAACAACAAACTGATATTATCTTTAGATAAATACGAATATGTATCAAAATCGTTTGTAACATATAGAAGGTTAAAATAATCATACCTTGTAAGATGTAGTTCCTGTTCTATTACAAGTTCTTCAAGTTTTTTCAGTATACCCACTACAGAAAGCCCTCCAACAAAACCACCTATAATGGATGCACTTATCCATCCTCTAAAACAGTATTTAAAGGTCAACCGCTTTCCTCCTTTTTTGCACCCCAAATATAGCCAGTAGAACGTCCCCAATTGCCAATGGCAGCAAAGGTATAAATATTTGTCCTGTGGAATATAGTGTGTTGAAAGCACAAACACTTTCTGAAATTTTAAATGGAAGAAAGTTTATTGAATATCCCAAATAGGAATCACCAATATATACTAAAATCGGAATACACAACATATAAAATTCTTTATCTGTATACAAAGAAATAACACATGCCATTCCTGCAAATACTACCCCTACAGCAAAATAAATCGTCAATGAAAGAAATACGAAAAATAAATAAGGATGATTTGAATAAAAATCAGGTGGAAAGATTGCTGAGAAGCCGCCTATATCATTTATAGAAGGTTTCATAAATAAGCTTGCCACTGAAAAATATATAAAAAATCCTGCACTTATACATATCCCACCCCAAATAGAGTATTTTAAAATAGTACAATATAATTCCCGGGTATAATTTTTAAAACGAGCGGCTCCAAAAATAAAATATGATTGTCTTTCAAAGCCAAAGGGTATTACCGGCAGTATTGCAAATAATGGAAATATATTCACAACATATCTCATAGAAGCATCAATAAACCGTTCCCACGTGAGTACACTTTCCAAAAGCTCATTTTTTGCATCAGCAATGCCGATTAAATCAGGGGCATTGTAATCGATAAAAAACATTACTTCAGCAAAATAGCTTTCAAAAAACCAACTAATGCTTAAAATCAAGAGTAATATGCCTATACTGATGTAGAAATATGGCTGGTTAAATCTTATTTTATTAATAGTTTTCATATATTAATTACCTGTCCCTCTATAAACCTTACCATTCTTTAAACAAATTCAAGGCCATGATATTACTAAGAATACCACAGCCCTGAAAACCACTAAACATTAGGCATCTGGTGACCACGATCCTTTAATTACTACAGAGCCACCTCCAGTATTGTTTGTTTTTTTCAATCCAAGCCTATACTTATATCCCGCTGTACCTGTGGAAGAGAATTCTTTTCTGGTACCTCTTTGCAGATTAACACCACCACGAAATACTCCGTCAGAATTCTTCATATTTGCAGTTATCCAGGCTGTACCTGTATCATTACTCAAATTCACTACTCCATTACCATTAGTAACTGCTTTGTATAAGTATCCTGTAAACTTTTCTGCTCCCTTATATGTAACTTTAAAACTTGAAAACTCTCCAATTTCCCTTGCCTGAACGGATAAGGTTCCCCCTACAATGATTGAAAATGCTGATATAGCTACTACTAATCTCTTTAATCGGTTTTTCATCTTATTCCTCCTCATTATTGCTTTAGTGTTGGCTGATAATCATTTATTAATTTTTGTGAAGATATATAACATGGTATTTCTTCTGGTTCACCAACTTTCAACAATTTGCCATTCTGAATATAGAACTTAACCTTATATATAGCTGTTTCCCAGTAATCCGGTTCCTTTTGCGCTCCATTACAAAAATTCCCTAAACTGTATATTATATATCTACCCATATACTCTTCCACTCCCTGTAATCGCATAGGATGGTATCCAAGTACCAAATCTGCACCTAAGTCGATAGCTCTGTGTGCCCAGTTTTTTTGGCTTTTATTTGGTACTACATCTGATATGTCTCCCCAATTCAAACAAACCACAATAATGTCTGATTCCATATTTTTGGCTGATATCATATTTTTTTCAAGTAATATCTCGGGCTTTGTTTCTTCATTAAGAACATCAACTCCCAAAAAACTTATTTGTATATTCTTTATCGTTTTTTGTATTATTCTATCATAACCAAAAGTTAATAATCCTGCGTGATTTAATACAAGCGAAGTATCATAATATCCATCTTTTCCATAATCATGACTGCGGCTATTTGCCAAATTAACTACTCCTAAAGCTCCTTGTTTCAAAATTTCTACATATTCACTTTTTCCTTTAATCGGATATTTAATTTCAGCATGTTCTTCTTCTGACAAATCCCCTTCCAGATTCGTCAGTGCGATATTACATTTGCTCAACTCATCATATACCATTTTAAAGAAATATGATGTATCCTCTACCTCCATATATTTCTGAGAAAAACTCCCCTCTTTGCTTGAGCCTCTGCTATCTCCCAATGTACAAGTTCCTATTGCTCCTATGGTAATTTCCTGCAATGTCTTATACTCTTCTTGCGTAATTTCTATTTGTCTTTTTTTTACATTCTCTCTAAAATAGCATAAAATCAATATAAAAAACAGAGTCAGCAGAACAAGAATAATACATATTTTTTGTCTTTTTACCTGTTCAATTCTGGAAACTCGGGAGTTCATTTTCATTGTATATTATCCCCTTATATAAATCACGGACATTACTTCCAGCATCGTCTGCATGCCTGTACCGGACCACACCAATCCAAAGGTGAAGTTACAATACCAGTTTTTGTATTTGCAGCATGAACAATTTGATTATTTCCTATGTAAATACCTACATGTGTAATCCCTGGATAATAAAAGACCAAATCTCCTGGCTGTAAATTACTAACACTGATTGATGTACCTGTTTCAACTTGTTCATATGTTGTTCTTGGTAAAGAAATTCCGAAATGTTTAAATACACTCTGTACAAATCCCGAACAATCTGCACCATTCGTAAGGCTTGTTCCTCCGGAAACATACGGATTACCAACAAACTGTACGGCATAATCTACAATTTGTTTGCCCTTATTTGCGCTGGCACTGCTACTAGTCATTTCTCCGCTGGAAGCGAAGGTATATGTAACACCATCAATAACCCGTGTTCCTGTCACCATAGCTCCGCTAGTATCCATATAGTACCATTTTCCTCCAACAGAAACCCAACCTGTCATCATCACTCCACTTGCGTCCATATAATACCACTTATCATTTACTTTTTCCCAGCCACTGGCCATTGCTCCGCTGCTCTTCAAATAATACCATGTGCTGCCAATCTTCAGCCAACCTGTCTGCATCCATCCTGACGCATCAAAATGGTACCAAGAACCATTAATATACTCCCATGCATTTTTCGTATAGGATCCGTTATTATGTTTATACCACCAGCGCCCATCTGCTTCTTGAATCCAACTCCCTGCAATTGTAGTTGGTGTATTAGTATCTCCTCCACTGCGCATATGCATCATAGCCTGTCTTACTTCATATGGTATATTGTTATCCGGCAGATTTTCTGCAGGGTCAGGAATATCATTAACTTCAGCAGCTACCGTTTCATTCTCTTCTATCTGATCTCCTTCCTGTTCATTTTTCTCAATATTACTTTCTTTCATCAAATCTTGCTCTTCCACTATGGGCGTTTCAATATTCTCCTGGACTTCCTCTGATTCAGGCGCTTCAGATTCGTTATCAGTATCCTGGCTGTCTTCTATTGGATTCTGCACAACTGATTCTTCTGAAGGCTCCTCTACTACAATAGCTGCCCCTTCCCCCTCTGCTGCACTAGCTGGTATTGCCATATTCATTGATAACATGACTGTTCCTAAAATTATCGCAATCTTTTTGTTTTTCATATCTGTTCCTCTTTTTTCGTTTATTTATATAAAATCCATCGCTATTTCCCGGGTTTTAACTTTGGATATTATATCTTTGTAATCAATATTTTATATTCTAATTCATGTCTTACGGTTTCTGGAATTTCAGATTCATACATAGTAATTGGTCTACTAGTCTTATATTCTTTTATTGCATTTTGTAAAACTAAATCGATCCCTGCCTTTAATACTCTATGCTTTAAATTTTTTACGTTTCTTATCGCCATTGACAACCTCCTAAAAATCATTTATTCTTTAATTATATTTTCTTTATAGTACACCAAATTATTTAGAAAAAGCACAAACAGACATAATTGTATGAATTTACGGCATATTTGTCATAGGAGATTTAAGAATGTATTATTTAGAATTAGCTTTAGGCGCTTTTACTTTTACATTTGCCTGCACTAACATGCTACCTAATAAAATAACCATGAAGTTTAAATTTTTTCTCATTTTAGAAACTTTTCTAATTTGCTATTTAACTGCTGATACAATTGGAAATTATGGGACTTTCTTTTGCTTAATTACTATTCTTATAAATATTTTAATCACACAGAAATCAAAACCTTTAAGTTGTATATTTGCACTTTTGGGCTATATAATAAGTGTTACACTTAATTATATTTGTCTTTCTCTTGGATACATCTTATTTCATATAAATATTATGAATTTAAACCTATTTTATGGTTTAATTTTTGATTTTTTGTTTCTCATTCTTTCTTACCTCGTAACTTATATATTAGGATATTATCTAAGAAGGCTCTTACACAAATTTTATTTTAACCAAAATTTACTATTTTTTATTTTAACCTTTTTAATATCCTGTGTTATTATCTTTATATTCAATTTCACATCAGGTGAACGTTTGGGATATCCTCCGAATGTACTGGTAATCAACAGCCTTCTTTTCCTTGCCTACTTTACCCTTACCGGTGCCCTACTATATTTTATTGTAAAAACAGTAAATAAAGCAGCTGATGAAAAAAGAAAAATAGCAGAATACGAGAATCTAAGGGATTATACCAAGAATCTTGAAAATCTTTATCAACAAATGCGTTCCTTCCGTCATGATTATTTAAATATTTTAACTACTATGGACTGTTATTTTGAACAAAACGATTACAGCGGCCTGGATACATATTTTCATACCAAAATTTTATCTACTAAAGATCAGTTTACTAATTCGACATTATCCCTTGGCACACTTGGAAATCTTCATGTTCTGGAATTAAAAAGCATCATTTACCAAAAACTTATGTTTTCCTCATCACAATGTCTACATATGGAAATCCATATCCCTGAAGTTATCGATACTATTCCCAGTATGGATTCCATGGATCTGGCCAGGGTAATCGGCATCTTCCTGGATAATGCAATAGAAGCAGCAGCAGAAACCGATGAAAAGACCTTGTTCTGCGGTATTCTAAAGGATGAGGATTATCTTACTATAATAGTAAAGAACTCCTGTAGTACTCCAATCAGTAATTTGAATCATTTATATGATACTGGATATACCACAAAAGGAGATGGACATGGTATCGGCTTGCCCAACGCACAGAAAATTCTCAGCCGATATCCTAATGTTCTGCATAAAACCAATTGCCATGACAACTATTTTCTGCAACAACTCAAACTACCGGAAAAATATTCCTCTAAAGGTAAAAGAGTACATAGTTCTGCTGTGTAGGCAAAAAAAATCATCCCTCTTATTCTGGGTATAGTCACTAATACTGCAGCAACCGTAAAGGCGGCTATCAATATAAAAGATGTCGCCTTTTTCTTTTTTATCTTTTTTCCATTCTCAGTTTCATTATTTCTTGAAAATAACGGGGCATAACAATATAAAATATATAAATAAAATGGTAAACAAACAACCAAAAAAAGAGGAGGTAATTCAATTATGGAACTCATTAAAATTGATCCATAAATAATAATTAACATTGCAGCTGAACACCTTAAACTGGTTTTACAGTGTCTGCCGCCCGCCTGAGAACGCAAACTGCAGAAAACACCTAGAATCAGTAAGTTTTCTCCTATGAATCCTGTACATATTCCAATTAATAAAAAAAACAGTATTTTAATCCATGATGCCCCTAAAACCTCCATTCCATAAACCAATAATTCTTCGCTGCATTCCTCCTCAGAATATGTCAATATACACTTTGCTATTTTCCTATACAACATTTATCACTCCCTTAACTCCTTACTGATTCATTTTTCTATGCACTTTATCCTATCACATGCTATAATGTAAATGTAAAAAATGACATATATGTGCCCATTTGCGCCATAAATGTCAGTTCTCACAAAGGAGGTCCACATGCTTTCCATATTCATTTGTGAAGATGAACCACAGCTTCTCCGCCTGTATGAAGACGCGGTCCGTAAGCATCTGCTGTTTCACGATTACTCTATGGAAATTATCTGTGCAGTCGATAATGCAGATGATATACTGACCGCAGTCCGCAAAGAACACGGCAAAGGTATCTATTTTCTGGATATTGACCTTGGCACCGGAAAGGAGGGAATTGAGCTTGGAAAGGAAATTCGTGAACTGGATCCTGATGGATATATAATATTTATCAGTTCCCATTCGGAATTGAGCCTGACCATCCTGGAATATCAGATAACAGCCACAGATTTCATTGCAAAAGACAGCCCTGCGCAGATCAGAGACCGTATCGCCCATTCTCTCGATACTATACATGAAAGAGAATTTCATCCAGCCCAGTCATCTGATACTTTAAAAATAAAAGAAGGCCGCCAAATTATTCAGTTGTATCAGGAAGACATATATTATATCACTAAAGTACCAGGAACTCATAAACTACTTATCTATACTGTAAACGGTACTCATGAGATCCGTGGCAGCATTAAAGAATTGGAACCCACTCTTGCTCCCTACATGCTTCACTGTCACAGTTCAATCATTGTAAATAAAAACCATATCAAAAGTATTGATAGTAAAAACCATTGTGTACAATTAAGCGCCGGTTACACCTGTGACATTTCTGTCCGTTATCTAAAAAAGATTCGAGAGAGTATTTAATCTGAAATACCAGTTTCTATGCTTTACTCTCCAAAGAAAAAGGGCATGGATAAGACCGTCCGCTGGTCTATCCATGCCTCTCCCCAATCAATTATCTCACCCATAAATCTCCGGATGCTCACTCAAAATCTTCTCCGCCAGCACCCGGCTCTCCACACAGACTTCCTCCATGATCTCATCCACATCCGGGAATCTCCACAGACCCATATAGGACTTGAAGATCACATCCGGGATACTTCCCTCTATCATCTCCAGACTGTCGTCATAGAGCACCAGAGTCCGTTCCATGCTGACAGAGATAAAGTTCCCGTACCATCCCATCTTCTCTGCCTCCTCGTCGGACAGATCCGGCCTGTAGTTATCCCGGATACTCATGTAAGTCTCCACACCTGACTTTGCAATCACATCAAGCAGTATATCATTGCGCAGTATGTCCCGGTAGAATGCCTCATATTTCTCCGAGGAAAAGACCATGTAATTCAGATTGACAAGAAGTCCTGAGTACAGGATCGGCTTCTTGTGCCGGCTCACATACATTTTTGCAAATGCGGCAAACCGGTGGTACATCCGCTGCACGATCTCCAGCGCAATGTCACGTTTTGTCTTGAAATGATAGGCCACCAGTCCCAGACTCACATCAGCGGCAGCCGCAATCTGCCGCATACTTGTCTTCTCATACCCTTGCTCTATAAAAAATTCCCGGGATACTTTCAGAATCTCTTCTTTCTTATTTTCCTGTTTTTTTCCTTCTCCCGCATTTGTTCCCATAAATACTTCCTCAACTTTTCATAAATATTCCGGCACTCCCATAATAGCAGTCTTATTTTTAGAAGTCAACGATTATTGTCCACTTTCTGGCTTGTTCCCCCTCTGCAGGTAATAGTTCAGTCAAGATGAACCATTGCCTCTGCAGACACCCTGCCATATGTGTTCCTGCATAAAGAAAGAAAATCTCCCTGCCCATACAGAGAGATTTTCCTGTTTAGATTTCCTTACCTGCAGTTGCAGTCAATGGCGTCATTCGGACAATTCATGGCACAGCGTCCGCACTCCAGGCAGCCAAAATGTTTAATCTCATATTTGCCGTCAGCCGTGGGATGGATCACATCCTCCATGCAGACCTCCTCACAGGTGCCGCATCCCACACAGCGCTCCGGATCGATCACATAAGCCCAGGGACGGACCTGTGCGCCGCCGAAGCAGAAGCGCAGGCGGCAGACAATGTCATCCTCAGGAAGATGGAAAATCTCCCCCTCCCCGCTGTCCAGGATAAAGATACGGAACATATCCAGGTCCTTTCTGTACAATGCCTTGGTTCCCGGATTCAGTTCCCAGTATTTTGTATAGATCTCCGGGTGCTCTTTTGGGTCAACCTCCGTCACATGGGCATTCAGCCTGACACTGGCAGACAGGCGCTTCACCGTCTCCCGGATGATCGTTCCTACCAGGTAGGGATTCTTCTGCAGTTCATAATAGACCGGCTTGCCCTTGGCAATTCCTATATAAAAATTGCCTTCTCCATCCAGATAGTGTACCTCCAGCCCTCTGGCTGTAGGCATTTTCCCGTCTATGGCTGTTGTGCCGAACACCATATAGCCCACTTCATGGACAAACTGAAACGCCGCGTTTTTGATTTCTTCATTGGAACTTTTCTCCGTCAGCCCCAGAGCCGGAGCCGGATTAAAATCTGACATTACAATACCTCCCCAATCTGATATTTTCTTCTGTAACCCTTATGCTTCCTCGTAGCTGACCTCGATCTCCACCTTGTGGAATTTCTGGCGGATCAGCGGATAAATACATGCAACAGCCAGATAGACCAGAATTCCGATCACATAATTCATGTGGATCTCCAGACACTCATAGTAAACAAATGCCGCACTGACAATGGCACCCATGACGCATAAAAATGTATATAATTTGTCATTGATATGGAACTGGGAGCGTTTCCAGATCTCCGGTATTTTCTTAGGCATGGTGATGATCGCCAGACACAGAATGACCTGTACGCAGTTTGCCAGTGTATTTCCGATATTCGCAATATCTCCTACGTTCATGCCGCTTAATATGATAACTGAGCAGAGCACATAGATGGTCAGGATAATATAATGAGGCGTACCAAACTTGTCATTACGTTTTGCAAATATCTTCGGCCACCAGCCGTCCTCTGCTGCCTGGGCAATAGGAGCCTGCAGCCATCCCAGATTGGCGTTCAGGGATGTGACCAGGGCCACCATGGCACCGCCCACGATGAAGAAAATGTACAGCGGAGCGGGAAGGATCTCCCTTGCCACCTTGGACAGGTTCTGACCTGCCACATGTTCTACCGGGAACACACCTGCTGCCACCACACCGACACCGATGTAAAGAATAGTAACGATCACGGTTCCCACAACGATACAGAACGGAATATCTTTTTTCGGATTCTTGGCCTCACGGCTCATATTGATAATAAAGGTAGCACCGCTTGTAGCCATGGACAGCAGTGCCGCCGCGGACATAACTCCCGTAAAACCACTTGTAAAGAACTGATTCTCATCAAAATACCCCGGTTCCAGATGGATAATTCCAAACCCGGTAAACAGAAGCAGCGCAATGACCAGAATAATAACCAGCGCATACTGTACCTTTGCTGCCACCTGGATTCCGCAGAGATTTAAAACCACGAATACGGTCAGGATTCCGAAAGCCACCAGCTTGCCGTTGATCTCCGGAAATGCGGAGAGCACATAATCCGCAAAGGAAGCGGAATACATAGTCGCGCCAAAGAAATAACTGACGAACACAACAGAATACAGCCCTGCAAACCACTTGCCGCCGAACATGGCAGCCTGTGTATAGAAACCGCCGTTCATACGGATAGTCCCTGATAAAAAGAACTGCGGCAGCGCAACGATCGTAACCATGACCGCGCAGATAATATAGGACAGGACAATGGAGCGCCCTGTAATTCCAATGGCAAGACCGGTCATTGTCATAACACCGCCGCCAATCACGTTACCGATTGCGATCGCAAGCAGATCGCCGCGACCTAAACTTTTTGAACCATCAGCATTTGTTTTTGCCATAAATTTTCACCTCTCACACTCATCCCAAACCTCAAGTTTCCCCTTGTTCCTTCAAACGGCAGATCAGTGCCGTGTCTGCCTGCGGACATTTCGTATAGCAGATGCCGCAGTCATCACAATCCATCTCTTTTATGTAATATTTTCCGTCATCTTTCTGATGGATCGCTCTCTCCACACAGTTTTCCTGACAGATACCGCAGCCCACACATTCCTCTGTGATGCGGTAGGTCATTGGCCGTATCTCTTCCCCGCCGAAGGCAAAACGCAGCCTGCGTATCCTTTCATTGGCATACAGATGGAAGATTTCCCCTTCCCCTCTGTCGATCCGGTAAAGAGCTACTATGTCAAAATTTTTCCGGTACATCTCTTTTGTACCGGGATTCAGTTTGAAAAATTCATCCCATACCGCCTGGTCTGTTGTCTCGCTGACCCATGCGCTCAGGCGCAGGGAATATCGCTCGTCAATCAGCGTATTCATCACAAGCTGCGGGCGTTTGCAGAGCTGTTCATACGTGGGTTTGCCCCTGGATGTCATAAAATACAGATTTCCGTCACTGAGCCGGTTAAAATCCAGAATCCTGTTCTCAGGCTGTCCCTCATTCACAGTGGCTGCCGGCATGAAGCGTATCTTTCCGATAAGAGCAAATGCCTTTTCCCGCACTTCTTCCATGGTATTGGAATCCGTAAGGCCCCACAAAATGTCTTTCTCGTCCATATGCTTTCCCCTTTGTCTACTTGCTTTCTCCAACCTCAATGAACTTTCCGCCTATATTCTTTACAATCCTGCCGGCCTGCTCTCTCACATATTCACTGGTGAGCAGAATGGTCATGAAGCAGTGTGGGCGGATGATCTCCTTGTAAACGATGGGACAGTGCTTAACCCCTGCCGGACAGTAGATGCATGTATTTTTCGTTATGGTATAAGGCTCTCCGTCAATATAAAAATCAGCCTCCCCCCACACGGCATTGATATCATCTCCCACACCGTTATAATTGGGCATGAAAAATACCAGCTCATCCACATCATGTACATGTTCATCCACATATGGATTCTTGTTTGGGATTTCATAGAACCAGGACAGGCTCATATTCACCTTACAGTCCGGAAATAAATCGGAGGAGCTGTAGGTCTGCCCCAGTGTTCTCCCTGTTTTGATATCTCCTTTGTCATCTCTTTCATCATCCATCACCGGCGGTACATAATCCGGAGATATGATCAGATGTTCCCATTTTCTTTTATTCATTTTCTTACCTCCCATATGCAGCGCTTCCTTGGTGTGCACTTCCAAAAAGCGCTGGAATCTTAATGCCTTCCCACTAACTGAACGCGTTCAGTCGAATCTTGTCTATATTATACTGAACATGTTCAGTGGTGTCAAGTAAAACACTGCCTTTTTATTCTATTAAAGTGTATGTCCCCTGTCCCGGCAATATGATGGGCCAAAAAAAGAAAAGCCGGAACTTTTCCAAGTTCCGGCTTCGCTTTTTTATGCTTCTGTTTCTTCTTTTTTGTCTGCTAATCTCTCAAAGACCATCTCATATCCGTCATTGCCGTAATTCAGGCTTCTGTTGACGCGGCTGATCGTAGCAGTGGACGCCCCTGTCTTCTCAGAGATATCCAGATATGTTCTCTTATCCTTTAACATCTTGGCAACTTCAAAGCGCTGTGAAAGGGAAAGAATCTCATTTATTGTACACACATCCTCGAAAAAAAGATAACATTCTTCTCTGTTCTTTAAACTGAGGACAGCATCAAACAGGGAGTCTACTGCCTCCGTATGAATTTTCTTGCTCATATACATACATTCTCCTTATTGTTTAGTTTTCACCCCAAGTGTAGTAACACATCACCCGTATATATAGTAGCACACTAAAATTTTAAAGTAAAGCAGTCTTGTGCGATTTTTTTGTACTAAAGTATTAAATTTTTATTAATTTTTGTTTTTATGCACATATTTCTTCAATTCTTCCACAGAACGGTTGACGATCAGCTCCTCGGGAAACTGCACTGCCTCTATGATTTTTTCCGAATAGCAGCGGCAGCCGATCAGCTCGTCCACATGGGCATCACTGTTCATGACAATGGGAACCTGATATTCCATACAGTATTTGAGCATGGTCTTCACATTCTCCTCCCCGTTCTCCCTGCTGCAGCGGGGGTCCAGGGAATTGTTGTTCAGCTCTAACAGTACATGGTACTCCTTAGCGGCCTGCACAAGTGCCAGAAAATCCACGGGATAACGCCCGTCATCCGGATGCCCGATAATATCCACATAGGGGTTCTTCATGGCTCCCAGATAGGCATGGGTATTCTCTTCCCGGGTTCCCGGCCTGATGGTGGGGATATGCATGCTGGCGATCACCACGTCCATGCGCTTCATAAGACGCTCCTCCATATCCAGGTTTCCGTTATAGTCCATAATATTGGCTTCCACGCCGAACAGCATTTCCACGCCGAACATGCGGCGGTTCAGCATTTTTGTATTGTCAAAGTAAAAGGCATTGCAGGTGCCGGGCATGGCAACTCCATGCTCCGTGATGCCCAGCAGCTCCAGCCCTTTTTCAGATGCAGCCATGGCCATCTCACGGATTGTATTATAGGCATGCCCACTTGCAAGGGTATGGGTATGCACATCCAGAACGTATTTCATTATTTTCACCTCATATATCTCTCGATTACACTGGGACAGTATAGCACACTTTGCCGCGGGAAAGCAACATTTACCGGATAAGGATACGGAAAAAAACTGCTGCCGCAGGCTTATTATAGGCCTGCAGCAGCAGTAATCTTAACATTTCTTAAATAATCTCACTGAAAAGGTCTTTCACTGTGGGATAAATCTTTGCAAACTTGCGGTATTTTTCCTCATATTTTGCAGCCAGTTCCGGTTCCGGCTCCACAGTGTCAATCACTTTCACGATTTTGGCAGCAGCATCTTCGACAGAAGCAAATTCACCGTTTGCCACAGCAGCCAGCATAGCGCCGCCCAGGGCCGGGCCTTCCTCGGATTCGATGACATCCACCTTGATATTCAGGATATTGGCGATCATCTTCTTCCACAGAGGGCTTTTTGCGCCGCCGCCGCAGATTTTTGTGCGCTCGATCCGGATACCCAGGGATTTTGCCACCTCGAAGGAATCGCGGATGGCAAAGGCAACGCCTTCCAGTACGGCCTGTGTCATATCAGCTCTTGTGCTGTCCATGGTAAGACCAATGAAGGTTCCTCTGGCGTTGGGGTTGTTGTGGGGAGAGCGCTCTCCCATCAGGTAAGGCAGGAAATACACATTATTCTCGCCCAGCTTCTCAATTTTTTCCTGTTCTCCTGCATAGTCCTTTGTGCCGATGATCTCATCCATCCACCATTTGTTGCAGGAGGCAGCGCTTAACATGCAGCCCATCAGATGATAGCATCCGTCTGCATGGGCAAACGCGTGAAGGGCATTGTTGGGGTCCACACCGAAATCCTTGCTGGAAATAAAGATAGTTCCGCTGGTTCCGAGGGAGATATTACACATGCCGTCGCCCACGGTTCCCGTACCTACTGCTGCGGCTGCGTTGTCCCCTGCGCCTGCCACGATTTTACAGGAGGCCGGGATGCCCAGCTCGGCGGCAAGCTCCGGTTTCAGAGTGCCCACCGTTTCATAGCTTTCAAAGAGTTTCGGCATCTGTTCCTCAGTGATTCCGCAGATATCCAGCATCTCTTTTGACCAGCAGCGGTTCTTTACATCCAGAAGCAGCATGCCGGAGGCATCTGACATGTCACAGCAGTGTGTGCCGGACAGTTTGTATGCCAGATAATCTTTGGGAAGCATGATCTTTTTGATCTTTTTAAAGTTTTCCGGTTCATTTTCTTTCACCCAAAGGATCTTGGGTGCGGTAAATCCCGCAAATGCGATGTTTGCTGTATACTGGGACAGCTTCTCTTTTCCGATCACCTGGTTCAGATAGTCTGTCTCCTTACCGGTTCTTCCGTCATTCCACAGAATAGCCGGACGGATCACATTGTCCTGCTCATCTAAGATAACCAGTCCGTGCATCTGTCCGCCGAAGCTGATGCCTGCCACCTGGCTTTTGTCGCAGTCTGCAGTCAGTTCCCGGATACCTTCCAGGCTCTCTTTCCACCAGTCTTCCGGCTTCTGCTCAGACCAGCCGGGATGAGGGAAGGAAAGCGGGTATTCCCTGGAAACGATCTTCTCTATTTTGCCTTCGCCGTTCATCAGAAGCAGCTTTACGGCAGAGGTTCCTAAATCCACGCCAATATATAACATGCTTGATTCTCCTTATTTCATATAAATACATGCTCCGCTTTGGCAGCATGTTCAGATAGAGGCTGCTCTTTCGGGCAGCCTCCTGGATTTTGTCAGCAGATCACTCTGCGGTTTATGCAAATGGATTTTCTGTGGGATACAGAACGCCCTTTGGCTGGTTGTAGTTGATCTCTTCCACTTCCACGCCTAAATATTTGAATACTTCATATAATGCTTTTCCAAAGTGTCCGAAAGCAACAGCTCCGTGATGCGGATAGTTCTTCTCAACCAGAACGTGGCGATAGAAACGTCCCATCTCCGGAATCGCGAACACACCGATTGCACCGAAGGAACGTGTTGCAACAGGCAGAACCTCGCCCTGTGCAATGTATGCGCGCAGCTTGCAGTCTGCTGTGCTCTGCAGGCGGTAGAATGTGATCTCACCCGGAGCGATATCTCCCTCCAGGGTTCCCTGTGTCACTTCTTCCGGAAGGGTTCTTGCCATGATCATCTGATATTTCATGGAGCAGAAGGACAGTTTTCCGGATGCGGTATTGCCGCAGTGGAAGCCCATGAAAGTATCCTTGTGTGTATAGTCGTATTTGCCTTTGATCTCACCTTCATACATATCAGCCGGCACGGTATTGTTGATATCCAGAAGCGTAACGGCATCCTGGCTGATAACAGTTCCCAGGTATTCGCTCAGAGTTCCCCAGATGTCCACTTCACAGGATACCGGAATACCGCGTCCTGTCAGACGGCTGTTCACATAGCAGGGAACGAATCCGAACTGGGTCTGGAATGCAGGCCAGCATTTTGTTGTGAGGGTCACATATTTTCTGCATCCTCTGTGAGCCTCAACCCAGTCAAGCAGTGTGATCTCATACTGCGCCAGTTTCGGCAGGATTTCCGGTTTCATGTTGCCTTCACCAAGCTCGCTCTCCATATCTTTTACAACATCCGGGATACGCGGGTCATCTGCATGGTTCTTGTAGCTCTCAAACAGGTCTAATTCAGAGTTTTCCTCGATCTCAACACCCAGGTCATAGAGACGTTTGATCGGTGCGTTGCAAGCCAGGAAGTTCTGCGGACGCGGTCCAAAGCTGATGATCTTCAGGTTCTTCACTGCTACCAGCGCACGTGCAACCGGTGCAAAGTCTGCGATCATCTCTGCCACTTCTTCCGGTGTTCCTACCGGGTATTCCGGAATATATGCTTTTAAGTTGCGCAGTTTCAGGTTGTAGCTTGCGTTCAGCATACCGCAGTATGCGTCGCCGCGGCCCTGAACCAGGTTGTCACCTCTTTCCTCAGCGGCAGCCACTACCATGGACGGTCCGTGGAAATATTTAACCAGAAGTGTTTCCTCTGTCTCAGGTCCGAAGTTGCCAAGGTAAACAACCAGGGCGTTGCAGCCTGCCTCACGCAGCTCTTTTAAAGCTTTCTGCATGTCAGTTTCACTCTCCACAACAGTTGGACATTCGTAGATCTCCCCTTTGTAGGATGCAACGACTGCTTTTCTTCTGTTCTCTGACAGAGACATTGGGAAACAGTCACGGCTTACAGCCACAATACCAAGTTTTAATTCCGGCATGTTTGTTAAATTCATAATTCTTATCCTCCTGAATTTTATCTTTATTTAAATTGGTTTCTGCTCAACAATCCTTTACGGACAGGTTTTCACCAATCAATCCCTCAAATGCACCTTCGATTTTGGCGTCCTTGTGGGCGATCAGCCATTTGTTTCTGGCAAAAAGGAGTTTGTCCTCACCGGTGTTATTCTGTGCAGCCGGCGCGTCTGTGTTGGTTCCTTTCGGAAGGATGACTGCCGTACAGAATTTGTTTCCGTTTACATTGCATGGAGCATAGTGCAGTGTGGTAGCGTAAACCTCGATCACGGTTCCTGCCGGCACTAAAAACGCTTCCATCTTTGATGTGTCATATGTACTGTCTGCTTCAATATCCTGCTCTTTTCCGAGAATCAGGATCAGATCGGTCAGCGCTACATTCACCTCGCTGTCCCTGTGGTATTCCACCGCGTTCAGCAGATAGTTGCTTCCGTTGCAGTAGCCTATCTGGATGGGCATTCCGCCGAACAGGCTGTATGCAATTTTCTCAGCACAATCACAGGCTTCCAGCTTCTCATCCGATGCAACATAAATGACATCGTCGGGCTTTGGCGTTTCCTCCAGCGCTTTCAGAAGACTGCTCACATCAAGACCTTCCACGACCTTACCATAGGCCTTGAATTCGGCATCCCTGACATTTAAAATTTTCATGGGAATTGACCTCCTTATGAATTAGTTTATCCATTAAACTATATACTCATGCTACCATTGACGGAGGGAAAAATCAAGATGTTTTTTGAAAAAATAACAAGTTTTTTGAGGATGGTGTCCGTAAGGCGGCCGACCGGCCCGAAATAATAAAAGAACAAGGCAGAATCCAGACGTTTCCGCATTCTGCCTTGTTCTTTACTTTTTTATTATGATATCTTTTTCCAGATACTTCTTGGAAATCTCACTCAGCGTTCCGTCCTTTATCAACGGACTCAAAGCCTGATTTTGTATGGCCGGGATAAGACAGCTTCCCTTTTTGCCAAATACGGCAAGTTTGGTATATTCCGCTTTTTCTCCCAGTTTATCCTGTACCGATGAAACATCTGCGTAGGCTTTTGTGGCGGAGTAGTGTTCTTTGTTCCACTCGGTTATGCCTACGGTAGAGATAACACAGTCATATAAGTCTGCATCCAGGGAATTCAGAAGATTTTCCTCTGTGGTGTCTATGATCTCCAGGGAAAGTCCGAGTTTTTCTGCCACTTTGGCGGCTGTATCCGGGGCAAAGCCAGCGGGTTTTGCTGTGTTTTCATCCACATAGCCCATGGAGCCGTCTTTCAGGTTGATGCCTACTTTCAGGACGCCTTTTTCAATGGTTGTGATCTTCCCCTCCCCTTCACAGTCTTTTGGGGTTCCGCATCCGGTCAGCGCCGCCGCCGTCAGAACTGCTGCTGCCAAAGCACAGACCATACGGCGGATTTTATTTTTCTTCAATTATAACCACCTCATTCTTTGTTTTCCATTTTGCAAATACCTATGAAAAAACATAACATGCCCGGCTCTTTTTGTCAAATAACTGTGAAAATATTAAGGATGTTACTGTTCACTGCGTGCCCAGTAACACGCTTCGCGATGCACACAAAATGCAATAAATTGCATTTTGGCGCTGGCCAACTCGGGATTTTGCTTCGCAAAACACCTCGCGGAACATTGGCCGTGAACAGTAACTTAAGGATACTGTTCACGGCTAACCTTTCGTATTTTCACTTGTAAAAGATTTTTCCTTTTGGTATGATAATAGAAACAGACCGCAACGGTTCCTTAATGGAGCGGCTGCGGCATACAACGGAAAGGTTTCTGGATATGAATGCATGGAATGGAAAACCCTATCACTCTTTTGATCATATGCTGAAGGAGCGGTTTTCAGAAAAAGTTTATAAGGTGGCTTTGAATGGCGGCATGACCTGTCCCAACCGGGACGGTACGCTGGGAAACAGAGGCTGTATCTTCTGCAGCGCAGGCGGTTCCGGTGATTTTGCGGGTGACAGGGATCTGTCTGTCACACAGCAGATTGATGAGCAGGCAGCTAAAATACGCAGCAAAAGAAATGCGGCCCATTTTATCGCCTACTTTCAGGCATACACCAACACCTACGCACCTGTGGAATATCTCCGGAAGATTTTTACGGAGGCTGTTTCACATCCCGATATTGTGGCATTGTCCATCGGTACCCGGCCTGACTGTCTGGGGGAGGATGTGCTGGAGCTTCTGGCTGAATTAAATGAACAGAAGCCGGTATGGGTGGAGCTTGGACTGCAGACCATGCATGACAGCACTGCTGCATACATCCGAAGAGGGTATCCCCTCTCTGTTTTTGAGGATGCCGTGCGCAGACTGAGGGCACGGAATCTGGAGGTTATCGTGCATACAATTCTGGGACTTCCCGGCGAAACAAAAGAAGATATTCTGGATACCATGTCCTATTTAAATACACAGGATATCCAGGGAATCAAGCTGCAGCTTCTCCATGTCCTGAAGGGCACAGACCTGGCCAAGGACTATGAGGACGGCAGATTCTCTGTCTATACAATGGAGGAATATATAGATCTTGTCATTGCCTGTCTGGAACACCTGTCCCCCCGCATCGTAGTGCACCGGCTTACCGGGGACGGGCCGAAAGAGCTTCTCTTAGCACCGCTCTGGAGCAGTGCCAAGAAGACAGTCCTCAATACCCTGCACCATGAGTGCAAGGTCCGGGGCGCTTACCAGGGACGGCTCTGCACAGATTCCGATGTACCGCAGAGGGCATGAAAAAGGAGGATTCTTTATGGCTGAACCACTCACTTTATACAAACTGATCATACTATACATGCTGCAGAAGGTGGATTTCCCACTGAGCAACGCACAGATATCAGGATTTATACTGGACAAAGGATATACCAATTACTTTCATCTCCAGCAGGCAATCTCTGAGCTGATCGAGTCCGGCCTGGTGCGCTCCGAGACTGTGCGCAATGCTTCTTATCTGAAGATAACGGAATCGGGAAATCAGACATTGGAATACTTTGGAACGGAGGTATCCGAGGATATCAAAAAAGATATCGGGGAATTCTTCCGTGAGAACTCCATGGAACTGAAGGAAGAACGCTCCGCCATGGCTGATTACTACAAAAGTGATAAGGAAGGGTATCTCGTGCGCTGTCAGGCAAAAGAAAGAGATATCCCCCTCATAGATATGACATTGACCGTGCCCACAAAAGAAGCAGCAGAAGCGCTGTGTGCGGCATGGAAAAACAAAAGCAAACAGGTATATGAAAGCCTGCTGGATATGCTTCTGTGAGCATTGTGTGGCTTATGGCATATTAGCTGTGCCATAAGTTCCACAATGCCCCCGGGCATACTAACCTCTATCCTCTGCGAATCCGTTCCAGATAATCTCTGATATTCTTTTCATACCCATTCTCCGTAGGCTCATAAAAATGACTCCCCAATATCTCTGCAGGCAGATACTGCTGCTCCACATAATGATTCGGATAATCGTGGGCATATTTATATCCCACACCATGTCCCAGCTTGGCTGCCCCTTTGTAATGGGAATCCTGGAGATGGGGCGGTACGGTTGTGCGGACAGACTTCACAGATTCGGATGCATGAAAAACTGCCATGCAGGCAGCATTGCTCTTGGGGGCGCTTGCTACATAGGTCACGGCCTGGGAAAGGGTGATCTGTGCTTCCGGCATGCCCAGGCGCTCCACTGCCTGCGCTGCTGCCACTGCCACCACCAGCGCCTGCGGGTCTGCATTTCCCACATCCTCTGAGGCGCAGATCATGATCCTTCTGGCAATGAACTTGATATCCTCACCTGCGTACAGCATCTTTGCCAGATAATAAACTGCCGCATCCGGGTCAGATCCACGCATGCTCTTTATAAATGCGGACACAGTATCATAATGATTGTCACCGGTCTTATCATAGCGCACCACCCGCTTCTGGATACATTCAGAGGCCACGTCCAGGGTCACATGTATCTTTCCGTCCGCCGCTTTTTCTGTGGTCAGCACTGCCAGTTCCAGAGCATTCAGCGCTGCCCTGGCATCCCCGCCTGCGATATCCGCCAGAAATTCCCTGGCATCCTCCTCCAGATCCACGTCATAGCTTCCCATCCCTTTCTCCACGTCCGTGGCGGCCCGAATAAGAAGCCTGCTGATGTCCTCACGCTCCAGAGGCTTCAGCTCGAAGACAATGGAACGGGAGATCAGGGCGCTGTTTACCTCAAAGTAGGGGTTCTCTGTGGTGGCGCCTATTAGTATCAAGGTTCCGTCCTCCACAAACGGAAGGAGGTAGTCCTGCTGTCCCTTATTGAACCTGTGTATCTCATCAATAAAAAGAATCGTTTTCTTCCCGTACATGCCCAGATACTCCTGCGCCTTTTTCACCACTTCCTCCATGTCCTTTTTTCCGGCAACCGTTGCATTCATCTGCTGGAACTGGGCGCTGGTGGTATTGGCAATGACTTTGGCCAGCGTGGTCTTTCCCGTGCCCGGAGGCCCGTAGAAAAGCACACTGCCCAGCTTGTCCGCTTTGATGGCACGGTAAAGCAGCTTTCCTTTACCGATGATATGTTCCTGCCCCACCACCTCTTCCAGTGTCGTGGGGCGCATCCTGGAGGCCAGGGGCGATTCATTCTCCAGAGTCTGTTCTTTCATATAATCAAATAGATCCATTATGTTCTCCTATTCCAGCAACAGTTCATCCACTGTCACAAATTGGTACCCTTCCTCCGTAAGCGCATCCGCGATCTGCAGGGCAGCTTCCACGGAGGTATCAAAAATATCGTGCATTAAAATAATATCACCTTCCTCCACATCTTTCACTACCCTTTTTACAATTTTTTCTGTATTCTGCGTTTTCCAGTCCAGTGAATCCACATTCCAGGACACAGGGATCATGGTAATGCAGAAATCCAGGTTCTTTTTCCAGGCGCCGTAAGGCGGACGCACAAATGAAGAATAGGTTCCTGTGGTCTCATATATCTTGTTACATCCCTTTAACACTTCATCCCTGGCTTTTGACTCGGATAATTTATTGAGCTGCACATGATTGTAGGTATGGCTGCCAATCAGGTGTCCTTCCTCCTGGATCCGTTTCACAAGCTCCTCATTTCCCTCAATATTCTTGCCGATCAGAAAAAAGGTGGCATGGATGCCGCGCTTTTTAAGACCATCCAGAAGTTTAGGGGTATAGACCGCATGAGGGCCGTCGTCAAAGGTCAGCGCGATCTTTGGGTGCTCCTCATCGGACAGTTCACCAGCTGTCTGTATGTGCATCTGTCCGACAGACTCCGTACTGTATTTCAGTGCTGCCGCTGCTGTCAGAACCAGAAAGACTGCCAGACAGAGCCATATTTTATTTTTACTCATTTTGCAACTCCGGCCAAACTGTTCCTTCTATTTATATGTATTTATTTTTCTGAAAAGACTTTCTCTTCACACGTCAATATGATAAAATATCAAAATAATAATTTCACAATGTCTGCAGCAACAGGCCGGAACAAAACCTATCGTGCTGCCGGCCGAGGGAGGGAGTTTTGACATGACATTCGATGTATTATCTTCACTGGCTGTATACGCCCTGGTGACAGGATGGTCGCCCGGGCCTAACAATGTACTGCTTCTGAGTACCACAGGACAGTTCGGATTGAAACGGAGCATGAAACTGATCACCGGTATATGGACCGGATTTCTGACTATTATGCTTCTCTGTGCAGTCTTCAGCGTGGGACTTGGAAAACTGCTGCCCGGAGTGGTACCCTATCTGAAATACATAGGCGCGGCTTATATCCTGTATCTTGCCTTTACAGTGCTTAAGAGAAAGCCTGTGCAGGCAGATGACGGCACAGGAAAAGCGCCTTCTTTTGCCTCCGGTTTTCTGCTGCAGTTTATCAATGTAAAAGTTATCCTGTACGGCATCTCTGCTCTGAGCAGCTATGTCCTGCCCTATGAAAGCGGGGTTCCGGCGCTGATCTTCTTTGCCTTTTTCCTGACATTCTTCGGCGCCACAGGAAATCTTGTCTGGGCTTTGATCGGGAGTATCTTTCAGAAATGGTACAATAAGTATTATATCGCATTCAATATCATCATTGCACTGCTGCTTGTCCGCTGCTCTGTAAAACTGATCCTGTAGGCTGTCAAACCTGAAATCCGTAAATCATCCGGTCAGCTTACAGACAGACAAAAACTGCCGCCGGTACGGCTTCCTTCTCGGAATGCAGTACCGGCGGCAGTTCTTATTTTATACTATTTAAAAGCATTCACCAGATCCTGTCCGTCATCATATCCCTGTGATTTCAGTTCTTTGACAAACCAGTCATCAATCCCGTCAACTGCTTTTTTGAAGGAATCAATGTCCAGATCTTTATATTCGGTGATCTTCACGCCGTTCTGATTCGCCCAGCGCGTCTTGATCTCATCATCTCCCGCGCGGTTGATCTCACGCTCGTATTTTACCGCTTTGGCTCCTGCTTCATCCACTACCTTCTGCTGCTCAGGTGTCAGGCTGTCATACAGCTCCTGATTGATACAGAAAAACAGGCAGTCATAGTTGGCATTCCACATGGAGCAGTATTTCTGTACTTCCTGGACACTGGCCGCGTCGATAGCGGGAAGGGGATTCTCCTGCCCCTCCACAGTGTTCTGCTGCAGAGCCGTGTAAGTCTCTGACCAGTTCATATTCGTGGCATCAGCGCCCCATCTCTTGTAGCATTCCATCAGCAGATTAGAGCCTGCCACACGAATCTTCAGCCCTTTCATATCATCTGCAGACTTGATCTCCCGTACGGAGTTGGTCAGTTCCCTGAATCCGTTCTCCGCCATGCCCATACAGTGCAGGCCGTATTCTCCCAGGATCTCTTTCATCTTCTCTCCGCCTTCCCCATCCAGTTTCTTATCCGCGTCCTCCACGGACTGGAATAAGTACGGTATGGAGACCACATTGAAACGCGGGTCAAAGGCTGAGTAGATCAGGTTGGAGTGCATGGAGATCTGTACCGGATCACCGTCCATCAGGGCCTGGATGCCCTCGGACTGATTTCCGTTTGTAAGCTGGTCGGCAGCATAGACATTTACCTTTACTTTGCCGCCTGTGGCCTGCTCCATCAGCTCCCCGAATTTTTCACCGGCTTTTGCCCAGGTACTTGTCTCCGTGGTGGAACAGGCAAAATTCCAGGTCTGTGCGTTCCAGTCAAGATCACTGGAATCCTCCATGGAATACTCTGCGGTGCTTCCCTCCGCAGAAGTAAACGCGCGGATCAGTTCCCTGACCTCTTCCTTGTCATACCCTTCTTTTACCAGTTCCTCCTCATACCACTGAGGAATGTCCTCCACAGCCTTTTTGAAGGAATCAATATCCAGGTCTTCATACGCTGTCACATCCATGCCGTTTTCTGTCTGCCAGCGGTTCAGGATCTCATCATCACCGGCACGGTTGATCTCACGCTCATACTGCACGGCCTTCTGGCCGATCTCGTCCACAACCTCCTGCTGCTCCGGTGTCAGTTTGTCATAGACTTCCTGGTTTATGCCGAAGAAGAGGCAGTCATAGTTGGCGTTCCACAGGGAACAATACTTCTGTACCTCCTGGACACTGGCTGCGTCAATAGCCGGAAGGGGATTTTCCTGGCCCTCCACGGTGTTCTGCTGCAGAGCGGTATAAGTCTCTGACCAGTTCATATTAGTGGCATCAGCGCCCCATCTCTTGTAGCATTCCATCAGCAGATTGGAACCTGCCACACGAATCTTCAGGCTCTTCATGTCATCCACGGATTTTACTTCCCTGACAGAGTTGGTGAGCTGGCGGAAACCGTTCTCAGCCATGCCCATGCAGTGCACGCCGTAGCTCTCCAGGATCTCTTTCATCTTCTCACCGGCTGCCCCGTCCAGTTTTGCGTCCGCGTCCTTCACAGAATCGAACAGGAAGGGCAGGGATACCACATTGAAACGCGGGTCAAAGGCGGAATAGATCAGGTTGGAATGCATGGATATCTGCACCGGATCCCCGTTCATCAGGGCCTGGATGCCCTCGGACTGGTTTCCATTGGTAAGCTGGTCGGCAGCATAGACATTCACATGAATTTTGCCGCCTGTGGCCTTTTCCATCATTTCACCGAATTTACGCCCTGCCTCAGCCCAAGTGCTGGTCTCTGTGGTGGAGCAGGCAAAGTTCCAGGTCTGCTCCTCCCAGGCAAGGTCGCTTCTGTCTTCCACTTCATAATTACCTGATGTCCCGGAGGTAAAGGCTTCTATCAGTTCTTTTACCTCTGCTTCGTCATATCCCTCTTTTACCAGCTCCTCCTGATACCACTGCGGAATGTCTGCAACGGCATTCTTGAAGGAGTCAATATCAAGGTCCTCATACGCTGTGATCTTCACGCCGTTCTGTTTGGTCCAGCGCTCTTTGATCTCATCATCACCGGAGCGGTTGATATCGCGCTCATAGTCAACAGCCTTCTTTCCTGCCTCGTCCACTACCTTCTGCTGTTCCGGTGTAAGGCTGCCGTACAGCTCCTCATTGATGCAGAAAAACAGACAGTCATAGTTGGCATTCCACATGGAACAGTATTTCTGCACTTCCTGCACACTGGCCGCTTCGATGGCCGGAAGGGGATTCTCCTGCCCCTCCACCGTATTCTGCTGCAGGGCGGTATAGGTTTCAGACCAGTTCATATTGGTGGCATCAGCGCCCCATCTCTTGTAGCATTCCATCAGCAGATTGGAGCCTGCCACACGGATCTTCAGGTTTTTCATATCCTCCGCGGTCTTCACTTCTCTGACGGAGTTGGTGAGCTGGCGGAAACCGTTCTCTGCCATACCCATACAGTGCAGTCCGTATTCCTCCAGAAGCGCATTCATCTTTTCCCCTGCCTCGCCGTCCAGTTTGGCATCTGCGTCCTCCACAGAGTTAAAGATAAACGGCAGGGATACCACGTTAAAGCGCGGATCGAAAGCAGAGTAGATCAGATTGGAGTGCATGGAGATCTGTACCGGGTCTCCGTTCATCAGGGCCTGGATACCCTCGGACTGGTTGCCGTTGGTAAGCTGGTCAGCCGCGTATACTTTTACGTGTACTTTGCCGCCTGTGGCTTTCTCCATGAGCTTTCCGAACTGTTCCCCGGCCTTTGCCCAGGTACTGGTCTCCGTGGTGGAGCAGGCAAAATTCCAGGTCTGCTCTTCCCAGCCCAGATCACTGTAGTCACCGATCTCATTGTAATCCTCAGAACTGTTGTCCCCGGCTGTACTGTCCGCATGATCTGTCAGCTTGGAGGTTCCCGTATAGGAGCTTCCGGCAAAAGCCTTGGGCAGGCACACAGATATCTGGGGGATATAGGTGACCATCAGCAGCACCACAACACACGCTGCGATCATGGGCACAACTGCCCTGGATATCTGCTGCAGGCTGACTTCCAGTCCCTTTTTGATCTTAATACTGATGGCGACAAACAGATTGACACCCACAGGAGGCGTTACCTGTCCGATCGCCAGGTTGACGGTTGCCAGAATACCGAAGGCCACCAGGTCATATCCCAGCGCCTTGCAGACCGGCAGCATAATGGGAATAAATATGTACATGGCGGAGTTGGCATCAATAAAGCATCCCGCGATCAGGAAGATCACATTCACGATCAGAAGGAAAATGAACTGATTGTGGGCAACACTTCCTAAAAGCTCCGAGGCTGCCTGGGAGATTCCGAACTTTGTGCAGACAAAAGAAAACAGGGACGCACATGCCACAATGAGCATGATACCGCCTGTGGTCTTGGCTGAATCCACAAAGATATCGATCAAATCCCTGAACTTGACTTCCCTGTAGATGACCATACCCACAAAGAGTCCGTATACCACGGAAACGGCTGCTGCCTCTGTCGGTGTGAAAATACCGCCATAGATACCGCCCAGAATGATAACCGGCATCAGAAATCCCCAGAACGCGTCACCGAACGCGCGGAATCTCTCGCCCCAGGCGGCTTTCTTAGTTGTTGGCTGGATACCTTTTCTGCGGACTTCGATCATGATCACAAGGATCAGTGCAAGTCCCATAAGGATTCCGGGCAGGATACCGCCGGCAAACATATCCGCAATCGATACACCTGTGATGGATGCATATACCACGAACGCAATACTGGGGGGTATGACAATGGCAATGGAACTTGACGTTGCCATCATTGCCGTGGAAAACGGTGCCGAGAAGCCTCCCTCCTCCACCATGGCCGGGATCAGAACCGCGCCGAGAGCCGCAACCGTAGCCGGACCGGAACCGGAAATTGCTCCGAAGAAGCAGGCCACAATAACACACACAATGGCAATGCCGCCTCTTCTGTGTCCCACACAGGTATTTACAAACTTAATGAGACGTTTGGATATTCCCGCCTTTGCCATAATATTTCCGGACAACACGAAAAACGGAATCGCCAGCAGCAGAAACTTGCTGATGCCGGAATACATATTGGTAGCCACGATCGTCAGGGATGTACCTGAGTACAGAATCGCGCACACGGAGGACAGGCCCAGACAGATGGCAATGGGAACATTCAGGATCAGAAAGATAAAAAAGGATAAAAACAATACCGCACTTACCATTTACGCCTCCTCCTTTCTCTTGACAAATTTAAAATCCGTACAGAAATCAATACAGTATTCCACAAAATGCAGGATCATGCAGACGGAGCCAATGGGCACAAAGGACCAGAAGATCCATTCCGGCCAGTTCAGCACAAAGGTCCTCTTTCCATTGGCAAGCTGGGTCAGCACCTTATCCATGCCGTATTTAAACAATATTACAGTAAATATCACTGAGAGCACAGTCACAAGAACGACAACGGGTTTCTTTGTCTTCCCGGGCAGCCTGTCCGTTACCAGCGTAAGGCTTACCAGCTCTCCTTCCCGGCAGGCCAGAGCGGCTGCCATAAGTGTGATCAATACAAAAACTGCCACCACCAGCTCTTCCGTAAATGACCAGGAGCGGTGTATTACTTTCCTGGAAAATACATTTCCCACGGTGAGAACCAGGATCAGCAGTGTGGATGCAGCCAGGATCAGCTTCTCAGCCGCTGCCAGTACATCCATGATCTTCTTGTAGACTTTCATCACATTTCCTCCTCTTGTTATAGTAAGACATATAAAATCGCACACATATGCCCGTACAGGGCGCACATTCAGAGCATAAAAAAAGCCCCCCAATCATGAGGGACGAACTGAATCCGCGATACCACCCTTTTTCCGCGCAGGGTTGCCCCTGCCGGCACTTGCAACATACTGACATATGTGTTTCCTGTAACGTGGAACCTACGTCAGCGCCTAATCAAACATAACGGCCTTTCAGCGCTGCTTCTCCGGGATGATACATAAGCCTCCCGGACGCCTGCCTCACACCTGCCGGCAGTTCTCTGAACATCCATCCTGAAACTTATGCTTCCCTTCATCGAATTTACAAATTCTGATTGTTCACATCTAATATTTTATAATATCTTAATGGATATTTTACTTCTTTTTCAGAATTACGTCAATACTTTTTTACGGGGCCTTGGGCCTGAAAACACCTGGCGGGACAGCAGCGTGCAATTTGTAACGCGCATCAGAAAAAAAGCCGCTGCCCCGGGATTGCTCCTTGGGGCAGCGGCTGTATGTTCCTTACGAATTAAGCAATTTTAGATTTAGCCAGCTCTGCCAGTGTTGCAAAGCCTTCTGCATCGTTGATAGCCATATCAGCCAGAACTTTTCTGTTCAGGTCAATGTTAGCCAGCTTTAAGCCATACATGAATTTGCTGTAGGACAGACCATTCATTCTTGATGCAGCGTTGATACGTGCGATCCATAACTGTCTGAACTGACGTTTTCTCTGCTTTCTTCCCGCATAGGAGCTTGTCAGAGCTCTCATAACAGACTGTTTTGCAACTCTGTACTGTTTGGAACGTGCTCCTCTGTAACCTTTCGCCAGTTTTAATACTCTATTGTGTTTTTTCTTAGCGTTTAATCCGCCTTTAATTCTTGCCATTCTTAATTTCCTCCTGTTCTAGAACCTATCCTGTAATTAGATGTACGGTAAAATTTTCTTGATTGCTTTTACGTTACTTGCATCTGTGATAGCTGCTTTTCTCAGGTTTCTCTTTCTCTTCTGAGATTTCTTTGTTAAGATATGGCTCTTGTAAGCTTTATTTCTCTTTAATAATCCTGTACCTGTTTTTTTGAAGCGCTTAGCAGCAGCTTTCGTTGTTTTCATTTTTGGCATGTTTGTATTCCTCCTTAGACTCTTTTAGTGAACGTGTTTAACGTTTTTCTGTCAAATACATGGTCATAGTCCTGCCTTCTACCTTCGGTGCTTTTTCAATCACCGCGATATCAGCTACAGACTCTGCAAACTCATCAAGGATGTGTTTACTCTTATACATATGTGCCATCTCTCTTCCGCGGAAACGTAAGGTCACTTTGACTTTATTTCCCTTGGTTAAGAATTTCCTGGCATTATTGACCTTGGTGTTCAGGTCGTTTTCCTCAATATTAGGGGACAAACGCACTTCCTTAATCTCTATGGTTTTCTGTTTCCTCTTAGCTTCTTTTTCTTTCTGTGCTAATTCGTACCTGTACTTACCATAATCGATAATTTTGCATACGGGCGGTTTCGCAGTCGGGGCAATCTTTACAAGGTCAAGCCCTGCTTCCATTGCATGCTTCTGCGCATCTCTGGCAGACATGATTCCAAGCTGTTCTCCGTTCGCGCCGATCAGACGTACCTCTTTGTCTCTGATTTGTTCATTAATCATTAAATCGCTAATTGTAGTGCACCTCCATAATATTGATAAAACACTCTGTTCCTGGCCGGCCGTCCGGCCTTCCACCTCATAAAACATCCTGAAAGAAACAAGAAAAAAATGGATAGACGACAATCGACTATCCACACATATCCGCATAAAGAAAACGCTGAAGGCGCTTCGTTTATTACCGTATTAACCATAGTCACGCGATTGTGCTAAGGTGAGAGTGGATACTCTGCTTTCTTTTTCTTCAGACTAGGTAAGTTTATCACACCATTTTCGCCCCGTCAAGTGTTAAATATAATTTTGTTTATTATTTTTATAAGAAAAATCTTGTCTTTTGTCTGAAAAAATGGCATAATGTTTCACATACAACAAAAGATGCGCAAAGCATCGAAAAAAGGGAGAGAATCATGGAGAAAAAAAGAGGAGCATTTTCTAACAAGATGGGATTTGTCCTTGCCGCTGCGGGTTCCGCGGTCGGTCTTGGAAATCTCTGGCGCTTCCCGTACCTTGCAGCAAAATACGGAGGAGGCATTTTCTTACTCGTCTATCTTATTCTCGCCGTAACACTAGGGTTTACACTGATGGTTACAGAGATTGCCATTGGCCGGAAAACCGGTCTGAGCGCAGTCGGAGCTTTCAGAAAGCTGGACAAACGATTTGGTTTCGTCGGATATCTGGCCTGTATCGTTCCGTTTATCATCACGCCCTACTACTGTGTTATCGGCGGATGGGTGATCAAATACCTGATCACTTTTGTCAGCGGCAATGTATCTGCTGCTGCCGGGGATGACTATTTTACCGGATTTATTACCCAGGCCGGTTCACCGGTGCTGTGGTTTGCAATTTTCGTTCTGCTGACTTCCATTGTCGTGATCGCCGGCGTGGAAAAAGGAATCGAAAAAGCCAGCAGGATCCTGATGCCTGTGCTGATCATACTGACACTGGGCATTTCTGTCTTCTGTATCACAAGACCGGGTGCAGGTGCAGGTGTGAAATACTATCTGCTGCCTGATTTCAGCCGTTTCTCAGCTACCACAGTGCTGGCTGCCATGGGACAGTTATTCTACTCCATGTCACTGGCTATGGGTATTATGATCACATACGGTTCCTATATGAAGAAGGACAACAGCCTGGAAAAATCTGTCCGCCAGATTGAAATATTCGATACCGGAATCGCCTTTTTGGCAGGTCTTATGATTATTCCGTCCGTATTCGCATTCTCCGGCGGCAATGAAGAGGCGCTGAGCAAGGGGCCATCCCTGATGTTCATCACTCTGCCTAAGGTATTTGACAACATGACACTGGGCGGACTGATCGGTGCAGTCTTCTTCCTTCTGGTGCTGTTCGCGGCACTGACCTCCTCCATCTCACTGATGGAGACCAATGTGTCTATCATCCGCGACAAACTGGGCTGGAGCAGAAGGAAAACTACCATTGTGGTCACCATATATGTACTGCTTCTGGGCGCGCTGGTATCCCTCGGTTTCGGACCGCTGGATTTCGTCCAGATCATCGGACTGGGACTTCTGGATTTCTTCGACTTCCTGAGCAACAGTGTGCTGATGCCAATCGTAGCCATTCTGACCTGTATCAGTATCGGTTTCTTCATCAAACCAAAAGCTGTGTGTGATGAAGTGGAGCTGAACGGATCGTTCAAAATGAAAAAATTCTATACAATAATGCTGAAATGGATCGCACCTATCTGCCTGATCATGATTCTGATCTTTGCAGTTTCTGAGGCAATGGGCTGGATCAAAGTCTGAGTAAAAGAGAGCCATACCTGTGAATTTCTCCACAGGTACGGCTCTTTTTCATATCTTATCGTTTTTCAAAGCTTCCGCATTTTGTCTCGTCACAGCGACAGGCACTTCCGCCTGTGATGGTGATCTTGTCTGCATGGCATTTCTCTTCTTTGTTGAAGGTACAGGTACATGCGCGGCAGTCCACATCAATGGTACGGCATCCGCAGCTTTCAGCAGCGGCTGAATTGGATGCAGATTCTCCTCTCTCCTCAAAGCTGCGGCAGCAGGTCTCGTCTGCAACCTTTGCATCGCTTCCGTCTACCAGAATGTCTCCCTTGGAACAGTATTCATCTTTGTTATAAATACAGGTTCTTGCAGTACAGCTTAATAATGGCATAGTCATTTCCTCCTTTAAATTTCGTCGGAAATAGTATGCGTCCGGCTGTACTTTTTTATACCATTGATTTTTTTATAAATTTATTTCTGCTCTTCTGCTTTCACTTCACGGATTTCCCTGCTTTTGATCTCTTCTTTGATGGCTGTGATAAATCCGCCCAGGTCTTTTTGTCCCTCATCGCCCAGGAAGCGGCTTCTCACGGACACAAGGCCCTCCTCCTCTTCTTTGGCGCCTACAACCAGCATGTACGGAATCTTTTCCAGTCTGGCCTCACGGATCTTGTATCCGATCTTCTCAGCCCTTGTATCCATATCCGCACGGATTCCCGCCTCCTGAAGCTCTGCCAGGACTTTTTTGCCGTAATCCATATATTTGTCGGAGATTGCCAGAACACGCACCTGGATTGGTGATAACCAGGTCGGGAATGCACCTGCAAAGTGCTCGATCAAAATACCGATGAAACGCTCAATGGAGCCGAATGCGACCCTGTGGATCATGATCGGACGGTGCTTTTCCCCGTCAGCGCCGATGTATTCCAGCTCAAAACGAAGGGGCAGCTGGAAGTCAAGCTGAATCGTTCCGCACTGCCAGGTTCTGCCGATGGAGTCCTCCAGATGGAAGTCAATCTTCGGTCCGTAGAAGGCACCATCCCCTTCATTTACCACATAGTCAAGTCCCAGGTCATCCAGAGCGCCCCGCAGAGCCTCTGTTGCCATCTCCCAGTCCTCATCGCTTCCCATGGAGTCCTCAGGGCGTGTGGACAGCTCCACATGGTATTTGAATCCGAACAGGCTGTAAACCTGGTCAATGAGGCTGGCAACACCCTTGATCTCATCCCTGATCTGGTCCGGTGTCATGAAAATGTGGGCATCGTCCTGTGTAAAACAGCGCACACGCATGAGTCCGTGAAGCTGACCTGATTTTTCATGGCGGTGTACCAGTCCCAGTTCGCCCATGCGCAGGGGCAGGTCGCGGTAGGAACGCGGTTCAGACTGGTAAGCCAGAATGCCGCCCGGGCAGTTCATGGGCTTAATGGCAAAATCCTGTTCGTCAATGACGGTTGTGTACATATTCTCTTTATAGTGATCCCAGTGACCTGAGGTTTCCCACAGATGGCGGCTCAGCATGATCGGAGTGGAAATCTCCACATAGCCGGCTTTTGTGTGGATCTCTCTCCAATAATCCAGAAGGGTATTTTTCAGCACCATGCCTTTTGGCAGGAAGAAGGGGAATCCGGGTCCCTCATCCCGCATCATGAACAGGCCCAGCTCTTTTCCCAGCTTTCTGTGGTCACGCTTTTTGGCCTCCTCGATCCTTGCCAGATGTTCCTCCAAGTCTGCTTTCTTAGTAAATGCCGTGCCGTAGATCCTGGTGAGCATTTTATTTTTCTCGCTGCCTCTCCAGTAGGCACCTGCAAGGCTTGTGAGCTTGAATGCCTTCACCGGTTTTGTAGTCATGAGATGGGGGCCTGCGCACAGGTCTGTAAATTCTCCCTGTCTGTAGAAGCTGATCACAGCATCCTTTGGCAGGTCTTCGATCAGTTCTACTTTGTAAGGCTCCTCCTTTTCTTTCATGAAAGCAATGGCTTCCTCTCTCGGAAGTTCAAAGCGTTCCAGGGGCAGGCCTTCCTTCACGATCTTCTTCATTTCCGCTTCGATCTTTTCCAAATCCTCCGCTGTCAGGGGGATTTCCCTGTCAATATCATAATAGAAGCCGTCGGAAACGGATGGTCCGATTGCCAGCTTGGCATCCGGATACAGGCGCTTGATCGCCTGGGCCATGATATGGGATGCGGTGTGGCGGAATGCTGCCTTGCCTCCCTCATCCTGAAAGGTCAGAATGCTCAGCTCACAGTCGCTGTCCACAACTGTTCTCAAATCCACTGCCTGTCCGTCCATTTCTCCGGCACAAGCCATTCTTGCCAGACCTTCGCTGATATCAGAAGCGATATCAATCACAGACATGGCATGATCATATTCTTTCTTTGACCCGTCTTTTAATGTGATAATCATAATTCCTCTGCTTCTCCTTTTCTCTCTGCATTTGCTGGTTCCTGCGATGACGGCGGACTCCTTTGCCGCTTTCCCGCGCAGCAAAAAACCCGTCCCATGCAGCCATTTCTGACTGCAAGGGACGGGTAACTGTCATTACTCGCGGTTCCACCCTTGTTGTACACTGTCTTCTTCTCAGAAGACCGGTTCACCACTCATTTGATGATAACGGAATCACCGGGCCGGATCGGGGCCGCTCGGAGGTAGTTTTCAAATGCTTCCTGAACAGGCTGCTTCCAGCATACGCAGCCCTCTCTGGGAACTTCCGCATTTTACTCGTCTCGTCATCGCGTTTTCTGTATGAATCTACTTTTCATTATAACGGCAGAAATATTTTTGTCAACCATTTTTCTCTGAGAGAACACAGGGACTCTGCCCGCATCCGGCACTATTTTAGCAGCTCCAGAAGATCCTCCCTGCTGATCCTGTGGTCTGCCACTGCCTGCCCTTCCATAACGTTTTCCGCAAGGCGGGCCTTCTTTTCCTGGAGAGACAGAATCTTCTCCTCTATGGTATTCTTCACCACTATTTTCATGACTGTTACAATATTCTCCTGTCCGATGCGGTGGGTCCTGTCTGTAGCCTGGTTCTGAGCTGCCACGTTCCACCACGGGTCATAGTGGATGACAACGTCCGCCTTTGTGAGATTCAGCCCCGTTCCCCCTGCTTTCAGGGAAATAAGGAAGACCTGGGCATCCCCGTTCTGGAACTTTTTCACCATCTCCCGGCGCTGTTCTTTTGTATTCTTCCCTGAAAGATAGAGATAAGAAATTCCCGCCTTGTCAAATTCCGCTGCAAGCAGTTCCAGCATGGTGGTAAACTGGGAAAACAGCAGAATCCTGTGTTCCGCCTGTACTAAATCCTGTACCAGCTCCACACAGCTTTCCTGTTTTGCGGAGCCGCCTCTGTAATTCTCGTAGCAGAGCAGGGGGGAGCAGCAGATCTGCCGCAGCCCTGTCAGCTCTGCCAGATATTTCATGCGCTGGCTCTGGTAATCCTCCTCGCTCTGGCCTGACAGCTCCATCTGCAGTCTGGCAACCCTGGCGTCGTAGAGCTTTCTCTGCTCCTCCTCCATCTTCACATAGATGGTCTTCTCCAGCTTGTCCGGCAGGTCTTTTAACACATCCTGTTTCTTTCTGCGCAGAATAAAGGGGTTCACCATCCGTTTCAGACGCTCCATGGCGTTCCCGTCCTCATTCTGGACAATGGGCTGTTCCAGCTCTTCCCTGAATTTTTTGTAGCTGTACAGATACCCCGGCATAATGAAGTCAAAAATACTCCACAGATCGCTGAGCCGGTTCTCAATAGGGGTTCCCGTCAGTGCCAGACGGTGTACCGCCGGTATCTCCTTCACAGCTTTTGCAGCCTGGGTGGCCGGATTTTTGATGTACTGTGCCTCATCTATGACCATATATGGAAAGACCTTCTCTTTGTACAGATCCAGATCACGTTTCAGAAGATCATAGGAGGTCACCAGTATATCTTCTTTAGACGCATGTTCTATGATTTCTTCCCTCTGCCGGCTGTTTCCAACCGCCACTTTTACTGTCAGGTCAGGCGCAAACCGGAGGGTTTCGCTTTCCCAGTTATAGACCAGGGAGGCAGGACAGACGATCAGCGCGCCCTCCTTCTTCATTTCCAGCAGTGTGATGACCTGCAGTGTCTTGCCAAGCCCCATATCATCCGCCAGAATGCCGCCGAAACCCCACTGGGACAGCATAGCCAGCCAGCGGAATCCGTTCTTCTGATATTCTCTCAGTTCCGCGTTCAATTCCCCGGGAATCTCAAAATCACTGTCCTGATAGCTGTTCATATCTCGGATGAGCTGTTTGAATTCCGTGCTTCGTCTGGCATCCACTTTGCCGGAATGTGTTTTCAGGGTTTCCGCTATATAGGAAGCCCGGTATTTTGGAGCCTGGAAACTGCCTTCCCCAAACTCTTTCTCGTCAAAGGAAAGTCCCTGGGAGAGTTCGGATACCAGGGAAAGGCCATTGTCTTCCAGGCTGATAAAATCACCGTTTTTCAGACGGTAATACTTTTTCCGTCTGCGGTATCCCCGAAGGATATGTTCCATTTCTCCCGGATCCATGTCCTCCACCCGGATATCCAGATTCAGCAGATCCCCGGACAGACCAATGCCCACATTGACCTTCGGAGAGGGGAGAATGCGCATTCCACGGATCTTATCATCTACAAAAAGCGCTGCCAGTTCACGGATTTCATGGAATCCCATGTCCAGAAGCTCATACATTTTCTCTTCTGAGGTACACAGGCCGCAGTGTTCCCCTGTACCTTTACAGATGTCAAAATACTTTTCTAGGCATCTTTTCAGGTCCCCCTCCCTCTGCATATCGCGGTACTGGCTGGAGGGGTCCACGTCGTCAAAAAGATCATAGACCGTGGTTCCGTAAGCGGCTTGTGCACGCATACAGATGGCGTCCCGGATCTTCTCATCCACACTGAGGTAGACGCTGCACTCTGCCTCCTGGGGCTGGTATTCGTCAAAATCAATGTCATTCATCTGGATATCCGCATACTGTTCCAATATAGGGAGCAGAGCTGCGCAGAACGCGGTATAATCCTCCCGATTGAGAAAAATGGTGCGGTCCCTGTGCTGATATTGGTAATACTGTATACTGTCCGTATTCAGCGCTTTGATGATGGGCATCATATCCCTGGAAAACTCCGGCGTACACTGATAAATCGTATCCTCTGTCTGCAGATAGTCATGGACCGTACCCCTGATCCACTTTGGAGAATGCAGGTAAATACTGGCGCCCTCCTCCTCTGTCTTTACGATTTCCATTCTGATCACCGGATTGCCGCAGATGACCTGATAAGGCTTTCCGTCTATCTCTATGGTTCCGCCTGTATATTTCTGCAGGACCCTGTCCATGCCGTAATTGCTCAGACCGATTTTACGGAAATTGGAACTGTATACCTGGCTGCTGAACTCCATGTTGTGAAACTGCGTCTTCAGGCAGTCGGTCAGCAGGTCGATCCAGGAAAGAGCCTCCGGAGTAAAGGCAGAGCGGTCGTGGATAAAGCCCAGGTTCTTTCCATAGGAATCATATTTTCCCTTTTCCACGCAGTCCAGCATTTTACAGATATTTTTTAAGACATACAGCTTGCCGGCACCTATTTTAAATTCAATGTGAAACTGGTTATAAGAAGAGGTGATGATCGGTTCCAGGCGTACCTGTCCGTAATACTCCCCCAGCAGATACGCATTGTTCCTCACCGCGTATTTTGCAATGGTATCCTTCAGGGTATCAGATGTCCTGCGGTTTGCGGGGGTTTTTGAAGGAAAATCAACGGTACCAAGAGAATCTGCCGGCATCTGGGTCTCCCGGTAGGCAAGCGCCACTGCCACGCAGTGTTTGCACATACCCAAATACGCTCCGGCTGCCGGACAGCTGCAGATATAATCCGTGATCTCATCCTCTGCATCAAAGACAACTGTTGTCTCATACCATTTGCCTTCGCTTCCCTTCACCTGGGCACTGACTTCTTTGTCGTCTTCCAGATAGTCCTCAACCAAAAAACTCTTATAGGCTTTTTTGTCAAAAAGTGCTTTCCCACGTTGATACATGGCAGGAAAACAATTATCTTTGATCGTACTGATTTTTAACATTTCTTCTTCTCCGATTGCTGAAAATTAACGTTTTTACTGCCTCTTACATATTTCCCACTGCTTTGTCCTTCAGGACCCCGAAAAATTCTCTCACAAGATAATTCACCTGTAAAAACGCGTTGCTTTTTGCCGGGATTCCTTCCACATGCCTGCATCCCAGCTTTTTCCCAAGGCTGACACCTCTGTACACATGAAAATTGTTGGTAACTACCCCGATGGATGCCTCTTTTCCTCTGTTGTCTTCCTTTTTATCAATGATCTCCAGAGAAAATTTCAGATTCTCGCTGGTGTTTGTGGAATGCTCCTCTTTCAGAAGGCGTTCCGGGGAGATGCCCTTTTTCTCCAGATAGCGGTACATGGCCTCAGCTTCTGTGATATCCTCCCCTGTTCCCTTTCCCCCGGAGAGGACTGCTTTTGTTTCAGGGTTTTCCTCCAGATACTCCCCGGCACGCTCCACCCGGAGTCTCAGGGAGTTGCTCAGCTTTGTACCGTTTACCTGGGCGCCCAGCACGACCAGGTAGTCCAGATTTTCCGAAGGATGATGGAACATCCCCGTAAATATCAGAGCCTCCACTGTCAAAAAGACAAGGATGCAGAGGGCTGCCAGAACAATCAGACTGTTTTTTATAACCGGCGGAAGTGAAAATCCGGCCAGCACGCCGTGTCTGCTGTTCAGATGGAGAAGTACGGCGATTCCATAGAAGAAAACACCGCCTGCTGCCCAGATGCAGGGAAACAGGGAGGACAGGCCCGCATAGACTGTGATTCCTATAAAATAGAGGGAACAAAGGCTCCCCAGGATCATGCATAAAGTCTTCATTCGTATCCTTTCTAAACACAAAGGGGCGGTTCTCCACCGCCCCTCTGAAAATACTGCATCTTATTTGATTATTTATTTCTGCCGCAGCAGTGTTTATATTTTTTACCGCTTCCGCATGGACATGGATCATTACGTCCGATTTTCGGTCCTTTTACGACGGTACCGGATTTCTTCTGCTCCTTGTACAGCTCTTTTTTCTGCTCCTCTGTGAAGATCTCGTCCCACTGGGGAAGCTCATACAGCCAGTCTGCTTTTGCATCTACCATATTCTTGTAGAGCATTTCCTTATCGAATCCCAGGTTTACCTCGGTATTCTCGTCCATCTCCTCAATCGGGTTCTGTACTTTCAGACTGTCATTGATGCCGTCCAGGAATCCGACCATGGTCATAACGTCAACTTCAAATTTATCAGCCAGGTCTTTCACTGTGCCGCGAACTACTTCGTCCGGATTGGTCAGAAGTTTCTCATAGATTCCTTTTTCGATCAGAAAATAGTTGGTCCAGAATTTCTGCAGCTGCGCTTTGTCTGCTTCCTGAGAATAAGCAACATCTCTCCATTCCTGTAATAATGCCATGTATCTTTACCACCTTTTACTTATTATCGTATTTTTGAGGCGTCCCGAAACGCCTGACAGATATAGTATATACGATATGGCGGATTTTTTCAATCCTTACTTTTATCAGGCGTATTCGCGGTTTTCCCCTGCCAGGATCCATTTTCCATTTGTAAAGTCAGGAATTGCCACGGGATGTCCGCCAAGGGCAATGGACTCTTCTGCAAGGGCAGTGACGGACATCCACGCCGCTGCATCGTACACATCAATGGGGCATGGTCTGTGATTTCTCACACTGTCAAAGAATGCTTCAAACTCCAGCCAGTCCATGCCGTCATGACTGCCCTTTATACCCTCTGCGAGAAATTTTTTCCATGTGGGATGCTCGTAATCTTTTTCATATTCAGCGGCATTACCCCATTTTTCTTTCCATTTAAAATCATACGCCGCGTCTATTTTATCCAGAAAAACGGAATCTGTCGCTTCCTCATACATGCCCTTTGTCCCCCAGACTGTGAAATCGCGGCTGTAGAATCTGGGCAGGGTGGTGTTGAGTGTGAGAAGAATGGTTTCACCTCCGGCACATTTTATTACGGTGTTCACCACGTCTCCCTGAGCAAATGCGGATGTGCTGTCTGATAAATATTCCCTAAGGCCTTCCGCTTTGGATACTGTTGAAGTGAGGGTAAGCATCCGATTGCCTCTGTTGATATTCAGGATCTGGGCAATGGGACCTAATTCGTGGGTCGGATAGTTCTCCGCGTTTCTGTGTATGTAATTTCTCAAGCGGTAATGACGGTTTTCTTTTCCTCCGGCAATCTCTTCCCGCAGGTCGTGGAGATAGCCGCCTTTGCAGTGGATGATCTTCCCGAATATTCCTTTTTTTACCATGTTCATGGCCATCATTTCTCTTCTGCCATAGCAGCAGTTTTCCAGAAGCATAAAGGGAACCTTTGTGGCTTCCCAGACATCCACCAGATCCCAGCACTGTTTTACACTGTAGGCACCGCCTACCTCCATGCCCACTGCCTTCCCGGCATGCATGGCTCTCACCGCAATGGGAATGTGGCTTTCCCAGGCAGAAGCTATAACCACAGCGTCAACCAGGGGGCTGTCAAGTACCTCCTGCACATCAACTGCCGCCAGGGGCGGCTTACCGCCTACTTCCTCTGCAAGTTTTGACGCTGCCAGTACTCTGTCCTTATATTCATCGCAGACTGCAGTCACCTCCACATCCTGCATTCTGAGAATGACATCCCGCATAAGGCTGTATCCTCTGCATCCTAATCCTATGATTCCGACTCTCAGTTTCTCCATTTGACCGGCTCCTTTTCTGTCTGTGTGATGTATTTTGCTATAGAGTGTTTTAAATTTTTAATATGTTTTAGTTGTAACATAGCCGAATACAAATTTCTATAGGTATTTGGGGATATTATATTTGATATCGGATAACATTTTGTGCAGATATATTCTGTTGAATTTTTCCGCGGCTTTTTTGCTGCTGTTTTCTCAGATAGTTTGCGGGAGATTCCCCGGTAGTGCGTTTGAAAACTGTGCTGAAATAGTTCCTGTCACAGAAGCCCAGAACTTCCGCGGTTTCATTGATGCCGTATCCTTCTTTCAGCAGCTCCATGGCACGGCGTATCTTCATCTGTGTAAAATATGTCATGATGCCGATCCCGGCGTATTTTGAAAATGTTTTTTTCAGAGATGCCGGGCTCATATTGCAGAGTCCTGCAATGTCTGCTTGGGTGAGATGCTCTGTAATATGTTTTTCCAAAGTGCGGACAATGAATCGGTAATTGTCTGCACTGACGGAAACATAGGCATCCATCCCGGGAGTTTTTTCGGTGAGAACGGACAGAAGAAAACTCTCAAAGGTATTAAAAAAGATCTGGGACTCCGCCTCTTTTCCGGAATGGACCCCTTTTACAAAGATTTCCCTGTCTCTGTGGAAAATGCTGCCCGCTTTTTCCATTAGGCCGGATATGGTATTGTATTCTTCCTCAGTCAACTGAAACTGCTTTTCTTTTATCTGAGGCATAGCGTCTGCGGCAAAAGAGATCACACAGATATGAGGCTCTGTCTTTTTTTCCGACCAGAGACGGTGGAATTCCATGGGACGGTGCAGAACGGACTGGCCTCTTTCCAGAATACATACATCTTCCCCGGCCGTCACGCCCAGTGAGCCGTCCAGTACACAGACAAATTCCCAGAAGTCGTGGGATTCGCCGTCAAAATAATAGGTATCTTCAAAGATTTTTTCGTATATGGTGAATACGGATGTGATGTTGACATACTTATTCACTGCACATCCCTGGAAGTATTTTTTCATAATTTTGCTCCATGGATAAAAAAAAATAATTTTTTTCATTTCTTTTGTATAGCTTGTTTGATACCGGTCATACTATAAGTAGTCCACGGAGGGAAGGCACAAAGATGTGACGCTCTTCGAGGATTACAAAAGAAAAAGTAGAAATACTTATCCTCCCCTTTGAAGCCTCTGTAACCGGAAGAAGCCCACTGGTTACAGGGGTTTTACATAATGTGAAGTGGTAAAGTGGGCCTAAAAACTGTTGTCAAACTGTTGTCAAAGTGTTGTCAGAATTTCAGGAACCCTTATGTTTCCAGGAGTCTGGGGTTTGTCAGGAGATATGTCTGTTTTCGTGGAAAATCCCTGGATGCCAACACCATCCCAAGTTATAATGATTACAAGATTGATTTTAAAACGTACGAAAATGACATGGTAAAAGCATTTGGTCGTAGACAAAAGGAAATCGCAGAGGAGAAAGAAGTATGCCAAGACGCCTGTAAATTCAGGTGGTTCCAGACATACTTCTTTTAAAGCTAAAACATTTGATAACATAACAAAATGCAGCAGATTGTATCAATTCATTCGTAGTAATTTAACAGAGCACAGCCCTATTTTATATTCCCACATTTCCGCTGTTTCTTCCCAACCCTGTATTCTCTGTAGGAAGCCATTCCATGGCACGTTTGATATAGGTATCCCAGAAATCCCATTCATGAGCCCCTGCTCCGCTTTCATATACTGCATTCACCCCGTTTTCTTTCAGAAAATGATACATATCCA